>OBVB01000095.1_pt1 | contig 123064 bp, 99 predicted proteins | sample 1475891 | NCBI WGS metagenome assembly OBVB01 (sample SAMEA2579943, study PRJEB22360) | human gut metagenome | biome: human gut; feature: human-associated habitat; material: faeces | place: Denmark | collected 2008/2010 | reverse complement strand
GTTTCCCGGCTGAAGCATCAGCCGGGAAACGTCTCTTTTTGGGGATTCCCGATCATTCGCCTGTTTTCCTTCTCCGGCCGTTTACTATGCTGCCCCTGCCAGCGCTGAGATCCCAAAGTATGCGATCACAATCACGCCCAGGATAATTCTGTAATATCCGAAGAACTTAAAATCATGTCTGCGGACGTAGCTCATCAGAAACTGTATGGAGTAAACGGACACGCCAAAGGCTACCGCCATTCCCAGAAGCGTATAAAAGATCTGTGGCCCTGTAAAGGAATTTCCGTCCAGGAAAAATTTTACAATTTTAAGGAGACTGGCCCCGAACATCACAGGGATTCCCAGAAAGAAGGAAAATTCTGCCGCAGCCCCGCGGGAACAGCCTAATATCATGGCTCCCAGGATGGTTGAGCCGGAACGGGAGGTTCCAGGCACCAGTGAAAGGAGCTGGAACATACCAATGAGAAAGCCCGTTTTTACGGAAATCTGCCCTACCTTATGGATGGAAGGGTTAGAGGTGATGGAGCTGTTTTCCAGGACTATAAAGAGAACGCCATAGATGATCAGGGTAGCTGCCACCACGCCTGCGTTATACAGATGGGCGTCCATCCAGTCGTCCAATAACAGCCCAAGCACCGCTGCCGGGATGCAGGCAATGATGATTTTAAACCAGAGAATCCAAGTGTTTTCCTTCTGTCTCTGGTTCTTTGTGGGGCTGAATGGATTCAGCTTATGAAAATACATCACCGCCACTGCCAAAATGGCGCCTAACTGAATCACTACCAGAAACATTTCCTTAAATGCTTCCGGCTGATCCAGACGGATGATCTCATCCACCAGGATCATATGGCCGGTGCTGCTGATGGGCAGCCACTCTGTAAAGCCTTCCACGATTCCCAGCACGATGACTTTTAATATTTCTACAAAACTCATAGTTTCTCCTTTTTACCGTGTATTTTTGCACTGCTTTGTTCCAGCTGTACATCTTATGTCCGGCCCTGCCGGCTCATTCCCCTTATGATCCGATATTTTCGATCTGCCAGTCAATAGGCATCAGACCATTCTGTGTGAGGAAATCGTTGGTCTGACTGAAGGGACGGCTGCCGAAAAAGCCCCGGTAGGCAGAAAGAGGGCTTGGATGAGGCGCCTTTAAAATCAGGTGCCTGGGATTGTTAAGCATGGCCGCCTTGGCCTGGGCAGGTCTCCCCCAGAGGATGAATACCATAGGACGATCCTGCTCATTTAAAACCTGAATGGCTGCATCTGTAAACTGCTCCCAGCCGATGTCATGGTGAGAATTAGCCTGATGAGCCCGGACTGTCAGCACTGTGTTTAAGAGCATAACCCCCTGGTCAGCCCATTTTTTCAGATATCCGTTATTTGGGATATAGCAGCCCAGATCGTCGTGAAGTTCCTGATAGATATTCACAAGCGACGGCGGCACTTCTACGTCCGGTTTTACAGAAAAGCACAGACCATGGGCCTGTCCGTCGTTGTGGTAAGGATCCTGCCCCAGGATCACTACCTTTACCTTCTCTAATGGCGTGAAGGCAAAAGCATTGAAAATATCGTCAGGATCTGGGAATATTTTCCTTGTCTCATATTCGTGTTTTACTGTTTCATACAGCTTTTTGTAATAGGGTTTCCTGAACTCACTGCTTAATGGCTCAAGCCAGTCGTTGGATATTGCCGCCATAGAACCGATTCTCCTTTGTCGTATTTTGTAGTTTTAAATCCCTTAATTTGTATTTACAGGCGTACCGGGATACCCCGTCCCGCCAGATATTCCTTCAGCGTTCGGATCTTTAATTCCTTGTAATGAAACAGGGAGGCCGCCAGGGCCGCATCCGCCTTCCCTTCTGTGAGGGCATCATAAAAATGTTCCTTTGTGCCTGCGCCCCCGGAGGCGATCACAGGCACGGACACCCGCTCCGCCACAGCCGCTATCAGTTCATTGTCATAGCCTGCCCTGGCACCGTCGCAGTCCATGCTGGTAAGAAGGATCTCTCCCGCTCCCATCTGGTCTGCTCTGACCGCCCATTCCAAAGCATCTAATCCTGTGTCCACGCGGCCTCCCTGCTTGTAAACATTCCAGCCGGAGCCATCTGCCCTGCGTCTGGCATCGATGGCTACCACCACGCACTGGCGGCCAAACTTCTCCGCGGCGTCAGAGATGAGCCTGGGATTGTCAATGGCTGCGGAATTGACTGAGATCTTGTCTGCGCCCTCCCGCAGCAGCAGGCGGAAATCCTCTACCGAGCGAATACCTCCGCCTACCGTAAAGGGAATGAATACCTTCTCTGCCACCTGGCGCACCAGATCCGCCACGGTGGCCCTGTGGTCAAAGGAGGCTGTGATATCCAGAAATACAAGTTCATCGGCACCGGCGCTGTCATAGGCCGCTGCAATCTCCACTGGATCCCCAGCATCCTTCAGGTCAACAAAGTTTACGCCTTTTACCACCCGTCCGTCTTTTACGTCCAGACAGGGAATGATCCTCTTTGTAAGCATATCGGTTCTCCTTATAAAACAAGTCTGTCTCCTGCCGCTTTCATTACTGCTGCAGGCTGATAAAATTTTTAAGGATCCTAAGTCCTGTCTGGCCGCTCTTTTCCGGATGGAACTGACAGCCAAAGAGGTTCTCATATTCTGCGGAGGCATGGATACAGGCGCTGTAATCCGCCCAGGCGGCCACCATATCCTCCTGATCCGCTTTCAGATAATAGGAATGAACAAAATACACATAAGCACCGTCTTGAATCCCCTGATACATCCGGGTACCCGGACGGATGCAAAGAGAGTTCCAGCCCATATGGGGGATCTTCATGCCTGGTTTTTCCTGAAGCTTAAGGATATGGCCGGGAAGAATACCAAGCCCCTTTACGCCGGGACTTTCCTCACTGTCCTGAAACATCAGCTGCATCCCCAGGCAGATGCCCAAAAACGGCTTTTTCTCTTCCAGGGCCGCCCTGCGGATCACCTCTGTAAGGCCATAGTCCTCCAGCTTTTTCATGGCATCTCCAAAGGCGCCAACCCCCGGTAAAATGAGCTTATCAGCTTTTAAAAGAATCCCAGGATCCCTTGTAATCACCGGGCTTTCTCCCAGAGCCTCCAGCGCTTTTTCCACACTCTTCATGTTTCCCGCATCATAGTCGATCACAGCGATCATCCGTGCCACCTCGCTCTCCTGTATTTCTGATATTTTATCATTGTAAAGCGGTAAAGGCAAGGTTTTTTTCTTCCAGAATCCACTCCAGAGAATTTTTGTGCAGAGAAATGCTCCTTGGCTCTGCCTCCGGCGGAATCTGGAAGAAGGTTTCGTTGACCCGGTAGAGAAGGGATTTCCGGTTAAAGAAAATGATCTTCTCAAAAGGCCAGCGCATCACCGTGGGTGTGGAGAAATTCTCTCCCAGCTCCAAAATGGTCAGGGTCCTGTTCACCGTAGCGGCCTGCCACGCCATATAGCGTTTCCAGCCCGGAAGATACCCTTCTTCGATATACGTTTCGGCCTTGATGGTATTGCCTGTAAGGGGTCCGCCGCAGTGGGGACATACGCCATCCAAAACCTCAAACTCCTCCCAGATATCCTTTGTGCAGGCTTTGCTGCACTGCCTCCAGTGGATATTCCCGCAGGGAGCAGTCAGGCGGCTTTTGTCAAAGGGCGTATCATAGACCGCGCCGTCCGTCAGACTGGTGACAAGATAGTAGTCCCGATCCCTTACCAGCTCATAGAGAGCCTGATAGGCCTCCTTTATGTGAGCCTGCTTGGGATCCCCCAGGCGGCAGTCCCTTATATCCTTATCCCCCGGCTGCAGAGCCCACTCAGAGCCGATGCCGATGATTATCTTTTCAGACTCCGCCAGGCGAGCAGAAAGCGAGGGCGCTTTCGCAGTAATATTTTCCATTTTATGTAAATTCCCTTCCTTGTAGTACGGTCTGCCACGGCCGACAGCTCTATAAATAAAAACAGCCCGGACCGTTAAAAATATCATACCATACACCGAGGGGTTTGTGAACTCCCCATTGCCCAAAGAAATAAAGCGGCCGCTCTGGGGATGTTCCAGAAGCGGAATACGGTTTCTTCGTCAGTAAACCTGCCATTGATTCAAGGGTTATTTATATCCTCCAGACAGTTGCATTTTTCCCGGCTGTGCCTTAAAATGGAACGTAAAAACCCGGAAATCATTTCGGAGATGAAAGGTGTGTGAACAGAATATGAAAGCATCGCAGGAACTGCGGCGTCTGCTGGAATCCATTGACCGTAAAAGCTACCCGGCCTACAAATCCGCTCAGGGAGCCTATAATTTTGGAGATTATGTTTTAAGTATCGACCATGTTCAGGGAGATCCTTTTGCTTCCCCGTCTAAGCTCAGTGTTTTTATATCCCATCAAAAAGCCGGTTATCCGGCAGAACTTTTTGATGCGCCCCATAAGAAACAGGCCTTTGAGGATTATCTGGTGCGGCAGTTCTATCAGGAATCGGCCCGGTATAATTTTAAGGCAAAAGGCTCAGGAAAAAGCGGCCTGATCGCTATCAGCCATCCAGGGCCGGAGATCCTTTCGCGGACGGCCTGCGAGTGCAGTGCTCAGGGAATCGCCCTGCGGTTTGAGGTAGGCTTTCCAGCCAGCGGACGAACCATCCAGGCAGGCGAATTGATCCGAATCCTCTTTGAATTTCTGCCAAAATGTGTGCGCCAGGTTCTTGTATTTAAAAACCGGCCTGCCGGTGAAGTCCAGGCTGTGGCCCTGCTGGCAGAGGATCAGTATTTTATCCGCCAGGAATTAAAGCGGCTGGGACTGGTGTCCTTTGTGGCAGACGGCTCGGTTCTGCCAAGGGAAAGCGGTGTGTCCAGCCGGCCCATGAAGGGAAGCGTAGCCTTTCATTCGCCGGAGTCCCTGAGGGTAACGCTGCAGCTCCCAAACCACAAAACCCTGACGGGAATGGGGATCCGAAAAGGAATCACTCTGATTGTGGGCGGCGGCTATCACGGGAAATCCACGCTTTTAAAGGCGTTAGAGGCGGGAGTATATGATCATATAGCCGGTGACGGACGGGAGTATGTGATTACGGACGATACGGCCTTAAAGCTTCGGGCCGAGGACGGGCGCAGCGTGCGAAACGTTGATATTTCCATGTTTATCAACGATCTTCCCAACAAAAAGGATACCCTTTGCTTTTCTACCAAAGACGCCAGCGGCAGTACGTCTCAGGCGGCGGCTGTGGCGGAGGGCATTGAAAGCGGCAGCCGTGTATTTTTGATCGACGAGGATACGTCTGCCACAAACTTTATGGTGCGGGATGACCTGATGCAGCATATCATAAGCCGCAGCAAGGAGCCAATCACACCCTTTATCGAACGGGCCAGGGATTTATATGAGAAGGCCGGAATCTCTACGGTTATGGTGGCCGGCAGTTCAGGAGCCTATTTTTATATTGCAGACACCATTATTCAAATGGACAGCTATATCCCCTGTGATATCACGAAGTCTACAAAAGAATTCTGTGCCGGATACGGCACAGGGGCTGTTGAGGCGGCGCCAGGATTTAAGCTGCCGCAAAAAGGGCGGAAACTGACGGTTTCTGGACAAAACGAAGGCCCTCAGAATCCAGGATGGGGCGGCCCAGGCCAGGGCAGACGAAACGGACTGGATGCGGACTGGCGCAAAGAGCGGATCAAGGTAAAGGTATATGGAAAAGATTCCCTGCAGGTGGGAAAGGAAACGGTAGATCTGCGTTTTGTAGAACAGCTCATCGATGGGGAGCAGACGCACGCACTGGCACAGATGCTGCGTTTCTGTCTGGAACACAGGCTGCTGGAACGCTATTGCGTAGCTGATACCGTGGCTCTGATACAAAAAGAGACGGCAAAGGGCGGCCTCACTGCTGTGAGCGGCTGCTCTTATGCCGCCATGGGACTTTGTATGCCCCGGACCCAGGAGATCTTTTCCTGCCTAAACCGGTTCCGCGGCTAACATTTCCTTAAGATCGCAGAGGGTCATTCCCTTCTGCTTCAAAAGTTCGCTTACTTCTTTGAAGCGCTCCAGCTCGATCTCAGAGATAATCTCCTTCTCTCTGGAGCGAAGGGTGTCCAGACTGCTCTCATACTGGGCAATGGCGGCCCGGATATCGGACAGCTCAGACTGAAGTTTTTCTGTGTGGGTTTTTCTGATTCCTCTTGCCATAATTTGGATACTCCTTTTCTTTTTCTGGCAGCCATAACAGGCGGCTGTAACCCTGTCCGTCACTTTCACAAAACGGACAGGCAATTCCTCTCATAGTAATATATGGAAAACGAGGGAAAATTATAACTGAATGGAAAGGCTAATAAGATATGACCGGATGGAAATCACATTTTTTAAAGAAACTGCTGCTGTTTACTGTGCTCTTGGCCTCCCTGGCTCTGGGGGGCTGCTCCAGCGCCGAGGCGCAAAAATACATCGAATCGGCTGCGGATCAGGCAGCCTCCGCCGCCTGGGACTATGCAAAGGAAGCCGTTAAAGGCCAGTTAAATGACCTTGGAAACAGCATGGGCAATGGAGGGAGCACGGGCAGCAGTCAGAATACCTCTGATGTAACTCCCAGCACAGGTACGCTCAAAGTCCATTTCATTGACGTGGGCCAGGGAGACAGCATCCTCATTCAGGACGGCAGCCACTCCATGCTCATTGATGCCGGTGAAAACAACCAGGGCAAGACAGTGACCGCCTATCTGAACCGTCAGGGTATCTCCTCTCTGGACTATGTTATAGGCACTCACCCTCACTCTGACCACATCGGCGGCCTGGACGACGTACTTCGTTCCTTTGAGGTAAAAAACGTGATCCTGCCGCCTGTGGAACATACCACCGCTACCTTTGAAGATGTGCTGGACGCTGTAGCGGACAAAGGCCTTACCATCACAAAACCAGTGCCTGGAGATACCTATGAACTGGGACAGTCTCATTTTACCATCCTTGGCCCTGCTGGGAATTACGGAGACGAACTGAATGACTGGTCTGTGGGCATCCGCCTCACAGACGGCAACCATTCCTTTGTCATGTGCGGCGACGCTGAGCAGGAGGCTGAGCAGGATATGGTAAACAGCGGCCTTACACTCTCCGCAGATGTGCTAAAGGCCGGACACCATGGAAGCCGCACATCCAGCAGCCCGGACTTTCTGAAGGCAGTCTCCCCTTCCTGGGCAGTCATTTCCTGTGGAAAAGGCAATTCCTATGGCCATCCCCACAAGGAAACTCTGGAAAAATATTCCAAAGCCGGAATCCAGGTGCTTCGCACCGATGAGCTCGGAACCATCATCGCATCCAGTTCGCCGGAGGCCTTAAGCTGGAGCCATGCAGATGCTTCTGGTAAAGAAAAACCCATAGACCTGGCGCAATAGACGCAGCCGCTAAACCATATTTAAGAAAAACCTGCCGCCGGCAGGATCTCACAGGAGGAACTGCATATGATCGCTATCATCGACCGAATCGAAGAAACACTGGCTGTCTGCCAACGGGAGGATCGTTCCGTTTTCACCGTCCCTTTATCTGCCTTGCCGAAGGGCGTAAAGGAAGGGGATGCTATTTCCGAGGAAAATGGTGTGTTTGCACCTGCGCCGGATGAAACAAAACGGCGCAGAGAACGGATCCGACGGAAAATGGAGGATCTTTTCCAATAACCTCTTGCGCCTTTTTTTCTTTAATGATACCATAGGAGTGATTTTATTCACGCCGGATCCCGGAGGCGCAGAGCCTGTACGCTCCCGGAGATTTCGAGAGTACACACTATTTTATGGAGGATAAATCAATGGAACTGATTATACCTGAGAAATATGACCCCAGGCTTACGATCCGTGAAACCCAGGATGCTATCAAGTACATCCGCGATACCTTTCAGAAGGAAATGGGCCGGGAAATGCACCTGGAACGTATCTCCGCCCCCCTCTTTGTAGAGAAAAGCAGCGGCTTAAACGATGACTTAAACGGCGTAGAGCGCCCGGTTCAGTTTGATATGGCGGGCCTTCCGGGAGAAACTCTGGAGGTAGTGCACTCTCTGGCAAAATGGAAGCGCATGGCCTTAAAGGAATACGGATTTAAGCCAGGGGAAGGCCTTTATACCAACATGAACGCCATCCGCCGGGACGAGGAGCTGGACAATCTGCACTCCTGCTATGTAGATCAATGGGACTGGGAAAAGGTAATCCGAAAGGAGGAGCGCACCACTGAAACCTTGATGGAAACAGTGCGTGAGATCTTTAAGATCATCAAACATATGCAGCATGAGGTATGGTATAAGTACCCTCAGGCAGTAAAGCAGCTTCCAGAGGATATTTTCTTCATTACCACCGGCGAACTGGCCGAAATGTACCCGGAGCTGACTCCCAAGGAGCGTGAAAACCGGATCACCAGAGAGCACGGCTGTGTATTTTTAATGCAGATCGGAGATAAGCTGGCAGACGGAAAGCCCCACGACGGCCGCGCGCCTGACTATGATGACTGGAAGTTAAACGGCGATATTCTCTTCTGGTTTGACACTTTAAACTGCGCTCTGGAGATATCCAGCATGGGAATCCGTGTAGACGAGGCTTCCCTGGCAGAGCAGTTAAAAAAGGCGGGATGCGAGGAGCGAGCCAAACTTCCTTATCATAAAATGCTCTTAAACGGAGAACTGCCCTATACCATCGGCGGCGGTATTGGACAGTCCCGTCTGTGTATGCTGCTTTTAGACCGCGCCCACATCGGCGAGGTGCAGGCAAGCATCTGGCCGGAAGAAATGCGCCGGATCTGCAGAGAGCATAAAATCTATCTGCTGTAAAGGGGAATCAGAAACGTCTATGGAAAATATCTCCCTTTTTTTCCTGATTGAGGCCATTGGCACCATTGCCTTTGCCTCTTCCGGGGCTATGACAGCCATCCGCAAGCGGCTGGATCTCCTTGGAATCATCATTCTGGGGGAAACCACAGCCGTAGGCGGAGGTATGCTCAGGGATATCCTCTTAGGCAGAGTACCTCCCAGCCTTTTTATCAATCCGGTCTATGTAATCATGGCCTTTGTGACCGTGCTGATACTCTTTTTCATTATCCGTTTTAACCAGCAGATCATGACCGGGCCTTATATTGTAGCCTACGAAAAGATCATGAATATCTTTGATGCCGTGGGACTGGCCGCATTTACCGTTACCGGAATCGACACAGCGGCTATGGCCGGTTATGGAGAATACCACTTTCTCTCCATTTTCCTGGGGGTTCTGACGGGAGTCGGCGGCGGCGTGCTTCGCGATATCATGGCAGGGCAGACACCCTATATTCTGAAAAAGCACGTCTATGCCTGCGCCTCCCTTGCAGGAGCAATCTTTTATGTATATCTGTCGGGTGCGCTGGGCTCCAATGCAGCCATGGTAACAGGAGCGCTCTTAGTAATCGCCATCCGGCTTCTGGCCACCAAATACTGCTGGGATCTGCCCAAGGCTACTGCAGACGAGCCCAAATGATCTGCCGCTTAGACACTGCGGCAGCGGCTGATCTGTCTGATCGCCGTATACAGCATCATCCGCCATACCTGAATGCAGAAGAAAGCGTCACCGGCAAAACTGTGCCGTCCGGTGACGCTTTCTTGTATTTTAGTATCTTCTTTTCAGCCTGCCTCTCTTATGCGTTGGCTGCCGCTGACTGTGTAATTCCCTCATCATTGAGGTTGATCATGTCATATGCCTCAGCAATATTCAGCATATGGTCCCCGATTCGCTCATAATCCGTAAGCATCTCAGAATAAAGTATGGATGCCTCCACGCTGCAGTGGCCTTCTCTCATACGGTCAATCTGATTCTGACGGAATTTCAAAGTGATATCATCTATCTTCTGTTCAATCTCCTGTACCTTTTCCAGGGTGAAATTTCTGCTGCCTGCGGCGGCCTGCTCCAAAAGCTCCATTCCCTTGGAACAGCTGTCTGCCATTACTGTAAACTCGCTCTGAGCGTATTCAGAAAAGGTCAGCTCCTTTTCCTTGATGGTCTGGGCGTACTCTGCCAGGTTCATGGCATGATCGCCGATCCGTTCAATATTTCCCAGAACCGAATACATCTTATTCAGTGTTTCTATGTCCTTAGGCGTCTGATCCAGAACCAATACACGGGATATTTTTTTTGAGAGCCGTACATTTGCAAGGTCAATCTCCTCTTCCCGATCTTCAATTTCCTTTATCCCATCTTCTCCTGGTCCCTGCTCTACTGCCTGGAAACTGGAATCTACATTCTTTACCGCCATGGACATCATATCGCGGATCTCCTCACGAAGCTGGCTGATGGCGATGGTGGAAACCCCCAGATGATGCTTGGAGGCCATAAGTCCCTCCAGCCAGTGATCCTCATCCATAACCCTGGCCTGGGTGTCGGGCAGAAGCTTCTCCACCGCTTTTACCAGCATGGTTCCAAATGGAAGGAGAAGAATTGTGGTAACCAGATTAAAGGTTGTATGGACATTGGCAATCTGTGCCATAGGATTGCCGGGAGCCATGCGGATCATAAAATCCGTAAACGGCGTTACCAGGCTGATCACTACAAAGATGGCCGTTCCGATGATGTTAAACAGCAGATGGATGGCCGTAGCGCGTTTCGCATTTCTGGTCGTTCCAATGGAGGCCAGAACAGCCGTAATGCAGGTACCGATATTCTGTCCGAAGAGAACGAATACGGCGCTGTGCAGATCGATGACACCGCTCATCGCCAGAGCCTGTAAAATACCGACCGATGCGGAGGAGGACTGGATCAGCGCCGTAAATCCTGCACCAACCAGAATCCCAAGCAGAGGATTGCTGAACCTGGTCATCAGTTCCACAAACTGCGGTTCATCTCTTAACGGCGACATGGCGGAACTCATCATGTCCATACCGATGAACAGAACGCCGATGCCGGCCACAATACCGGCGATATGCTGGAGTTTCTTGTTTTTTACAAAAACCAGGATCGCCACGCCTATAAAAGCAATCAGCGGAGCCAGAGCACCGATATCCAGTGCGATCAGCTGGCCTGTAATGGTGGTACCGATATTAGCGCCCATAATCACCCAGACAGCCTGGTTTAAGGTCATGAGCCCGGAATTAACAAAACCCACTACCATAACGGTAGTTGCGGAGGAAGACTGGATCAGCGCCGTAATCACAGCTCCCACCAGAACGCCTAAAAAGCGGTTGGAGGTCAGGCGCTCCAAGATCTGCTTCATCTTGTTGCCCGCCGCAGCCTCCAGATTGGTGCTCATCATCTGCATTCCATAGAGGAACAGCGCCAGACCTCCCAAAAGTCCTAAAAGCAATTCAACTCCCATATTTTCTCCTTTTTGTTTGAATGAGAGACATTTTCATATCATTTTACGGATAATATCAACTTATTTTCCAAAAACAGCGCAAAATATAAGACACAGCCCGCCATCTTTCATCAAGACCGCAGGTTATGTCTTTGACCGCTTCTTACACCATCTGAAACAGGAGATACATTCCGCCATGTCTCTGCCCTCTTTTCATCTTTTTAACATATTCTTTACGTTTTATTTACACATTTTTATTATACGGGATATTTTATAGCCCGTCAATATACTTTTTCGGCAGGCAATGTAAAGTATATGTAAATTGTATGTAAAGTATGCAGACCAGCGCTCCGCTGTGCGTGAAAAACACATACAAAAGGCGCTTTCCCAGCTGAACCAGCTGGCCGAAAGCGCCTTTTCATATATCAGATCTTATAAAATATGATAACGCAAAATCCTCTGCTGCCTGAGCAGGCGAATTACATCAGAGACTGATACAGGGCCTTGATATCCTCAAAGGTTGGATCCTTTGGATTGCCTGGGCGGCAGGCATCGTCCATAGCAGACTGTGCCAGGAAATCAACATCCTCCGGCTTAACGATGGCCTTCAAATCAGCAGGGATGCCTACGTCTGCGGACAGCTTCTTTACTGCATCTACGGCTGCCCTGCGGTACTCTTCCTGACTCATGTTTTCTGTCCCCTGTACGCCCATGGCAATGGCGATATCCTTATACTTGTCACCGGTGCAGGGAGCGTTATACTCCATTACCGTTGGCAGCAGGATCGCATTGGCGACACCATGGGGTGTGTCATACACAGCGCCCAGAGCGTGCGCCATGGAATGAACGATTCCAAGGCCTACATTGGAGAAGCCCATGCCGGCGATATACTGCCCCAGCGCCATGCCCTCACGGCCCTCCTTTGTATTCTCACAAGCTCCTCTTAGGTGTCTGGAAATCAGTTCGATGGCCTTTAAATGGAACATATCCGTCATTTCCCATGCGCCCTTTGTGATATAGCCCTCGATGGCATGAGTCAGCGCATCCATTCCGGTAGATGCTGTCAGCCCCTTTGGCATGGATTCCATCATATCAGGGTCGATCACTGCCACTACCGGGATATCATGGGTATCAACACATACGAACTTGCGCTTCTTCTCTACGTCTGTAATCACATAGTTAATGGTAACCTCTGCCGCTGTTCCCGCTGTGGTAGGAACTGCAATGATCGGGATGGAGGGATTCCTGGTTGGGGCTACGCCCTCTAAGCTTCTTACATCCTCAAATTCAGGATTTGCAATAATGATGCCAATGGCCTTGGCTGTATCCATGGATGAGCCGCCGCCGATGGCGATCAGATAATCAGCGCCGGAGGCCTTAAACGCTGCCACGCCGGTCTGCACATTTTCAATGGTCGGATTGGGCTTGATATCAGAGTAGATCTCATATGCCAGGCCTGCTTCATCCAGCACGTCTGTCACTTTCTTTGTAACGCCAAAACGAATCAGGTCAGGATCAGAACATACGAATGCTTTTTTAAAGTTTCTTGCTCTTGCCTCGTTTGCAATTTCCGCAATCGCGCCTGCGCCATGATAGGAAGTTTCATTTAATACGATTCTGTTTGCCATATTCCTCTTCTCCTTTTTGCCTGTGTTTCGCTGCAGTCCGTCAGGCTGCTGTGACTGTCGGACGGAAATATTTTCCAGGTTTTTCTATTCGTTAATATTATAACGAATCGGGCAAAAAAATAAAAGTGACAAATAAAGCCATCTGTCACTTTCTCATATTTTTTGTGTATTATCACAAAATCTATTGTCTATATTTTACAACAGTTTTAATTCTTCAAATACCCCTGCAAGCTTTGGGGGCAAAGCATCCACCAGCTTATCCGCCATCTCACGCGGCGAAGCCTTCATGCCTCCCAGTACCCATTTGACCGTCATATAGACGGATCCCCGGCAGTACATCTCCAAGAGGAACTGAAGCTCCTCACTTAAAGGACGGCTGGTTCTGCGCCCGATAAGATCCCGGTAAAACTGAAGGATCAGTTCAAAATCGTGCTCCTTCACAGAGTTTCTGTCATCGCTGCGGAAGGCCTCTGTAAAAAATACCTTTTCTGCCCGAATAAATTCAAACTTCTGCGTCAGGCTCTCTCCTACGGTATGTCCCATTCCGATCTGCTCAAAGGACTGGAGAACCAGCTTGTCAAAATACCAGTTGATCAGATCATATTTATCCAGAAAATTGCGGTAAAAGGTCTGACGGGTCAGACCGCAGCCCTCCGCAATACTTTTTACTGTGATCTTGTCTACAGGAGAGATTTTCATGCACTCTTTAACCGAGGCTGCCAGTCTGTATTTTGTTTTTTCCTGTTTCGAGGGTTCCACGGACGCCTCCTTTCTGACGGTGACTCTTCCAGACAGTGATGCGTCTGCGCCGCCTGCCATCCCACTGTCCGGGCTTTTTAGGTAATTAAAACGCTGAGAGCGCATCCTGATCAGGATACGCTCTTTTTATCATACCAGAAGTTCTCCGGCTTTTCTATCTGTTTTTGAAAACATCTGCAATGGCCTGCCACATTTTTACAAGGACATTCCACATCCGGCGCAGAGGACTGATCTTTGGCTCCTGTGTCTCAGCGTCCATGGTCTTGTGTTCTTCATCGTCAAGACTAATCTCATCCGTGCGCAAAATTACCTGAAGTGTCTTGGGCGACGGGTTTTCGGATGAGGTAAAGGATACCTTTTCCGCCTCGGGATCCATGAAGAGGAAACGGTTTTCCGTATCGTAACGGTCCAGCTCACTGTCAATAACATCCTTCATGGTGCGGCCTGCGCGGCGAACGCCGGAGGTGCCGTCAAGAATGCCCAGGCTCTTATCCAGCAGTTCCATGCTGGCCTGCAGACTTTCCCTTGCGGCGTCATCTATATCGCCGCTGGAAGCCTTTAATGTGTTCTGTACAATGGTAAGTGTACTTACACTGCTGTTGAGCGCTTCTGTGGTACGCTCTACCAGAGCAGACAGGTCATCTAAGGAGGCCTGCAGATCCGGGTAGTAGACATCTAAGGAATCATGAAGGGCTGTCACATCTTCAATAAGCATATCCATATTGTCTGCCAGATCAGCGCTGTACTGAGCGGAATCTGAGATATCGTCCATTAGATTGGATGCCGTTTCTGTGAATTTCTGGCTGTCCTGGTTGATCTTCTGAAGCATCTGCACCATTTCCTGAAGATTCTGGCTGGAGGCAGACTCCGTCACCATGGGAACCTCGTTCTTTTCAATCTGTGCTCTTGGAACAGCGCGGCTTAAGGTCTGTTCGGAAGAATCGGAGGCTGCATCTGTGGAATCGCTGTTTCCGGTATTCCCGGTTCCGGCGCTCTCATTATCTGTTGCTTCACTTCCGCTGGTATCGTTTCCGGCAGCCTCGTTACCCGTTGTTTCACTTTCGCCGGTATCGCTTCCTGCCGTTTCGTTACCCGTTGTTTCACTTTCTCCGGTATCGCTCCCGGCAGCCTCGTTACCCGTTGTTTCACTTCCGCTGGTATCGCTCCCGGCAGCCTCGTTACCCGTTGTTTCACTTTCGCTGGTATCGCTTCCTGCCGTTTCGTTACCTGTTGTTTCACTTTCACTGGTCTCATTTCCCGCAGATTCCGTTGTTTGGTTTTCCACAGCCCCGGTATCCGCCGCATCGATTTCCAGCGCCTCGGCATCGTATCCCTCAAGCTCACTCATCAGCCCGGCCATCTGTTCCAGTATTTCCGTTGTCTGCACCTGGAATGTGGCATTGGTCTGGATCAGATAGCCCAGATCATCCCTGATATCCGGCAGCTGTTCTCCAATGGAGGCCGTACTACTCTTTATATTTCTCAGTCTCGTATACAGCTTGCCCAAAGGTTCCTGCATCTCTCCCATGGTTCCTACGATATCGCCCATACTGCTGTGCACCACCTCGGCGGTTTCCTTTGCAGTCTGCAGATGGGGAACCATGGTTCCCAGCTGGTCGGACATGGCAGTAAGCGCTGCCAGAGACTGGTCATTTCCTGCCAGGATGCTGTCTTTTGAGCTGCTCCACTTTTCTCTTGCGCGGTCTGCTGCTGCCAGGCCGGACTGCATCTGGTTTACGCCGTTTCGCATATCCTCTACGGACTGAGCCATCTGCTCCAGGCTGTCATAGAGGTCATCTCCTGCATCCTTCCATGTATCCTTCGCTTTCTTCAGATCCTTGATATGCTCCAGATCCGACACGGTTCCCGGCGTCATGGCCATGATCACTCCCGTAGTTTCAAAGCTGTCTGTACCGATGCGCACCGTGTAATCTCCATCCTCACCCGGAAGCGCGGTAAAGACAACGCCTGTGTACTGCCCCATATTCTGGGTCTGAGAGCCATCTGCATCCACACTGTAGCATTTGGACAGATCCACCGGAACTGCCACCATAAGTATCATATTGTTGCGGTAATAAAGATCTGCATTCTCATTGGGCGTAGCCGTCACATGGATCTCTACCAGTCCCGATGCCCCGGCCAGTTCCTCACCGTTTACAGGAACGCCGTTCAGCTTGTAGGACACATCAAACGTCCATGGCAGCGCCACCTGTTCATTGTCCAGGGTACATTTATAATAAAAACGTCCCTTCTGGTCTGCCGGCAGGTTCCAGGTCACCTGACCGTCCCCAAGCTGCGGCTGGTCGCCTGTGGACATATTTTCTACTGCCGTATATGTTCCATAATCTGTAAAATTTGTGATGCCATTCAGATTACAGCCCTTTACCACATTTACCTTAGTGGTCTTTCCGTAAAGATCCAGATTAACATACATCGTTTCATCTGTCTCTACCGAAGCAGGCGCGCCATAGGCGGGCAGGGATGTTTCCCAAATGTCCGCATCTGCAAAAAGGCCGCTTCCTGCTCCCGTTGCTGTGATCGCAGCCGCAAGGGCGGCTGCCATAATCTGTTTGCTTCTAATCCTCATCGGTCTTTACCTCCGTTCCCATCCCGTTCGTTTCCTGTCTTACGGCAGCCAGGTTCGCCTTCCCAAAAGCCTTTGCTCCTGTCTTTACCGCGTTTTTTCCCTTTTTATGGAACCTTGCCAGCAGCTTTTTAAAATCTTCCCATTCATTGCTGGTAATGATCCTGTCAAAGAGAACCAACAGGGCAGGCAGCACAGTCAGCACCAGGATCACGCTAAAGAGTGCGCCGCGGCCGATCAGATGGCCCAGATCACCGATTGCCGCCGTATTTGATATGAAATGAATGATGTAGCCCGCCAGTATCAAAATGGTTCCCGATGTAAAGATGGAGCCGCAGGACATTTTCACAGCCTGGAGGCAGGCCTCCTTTTTCTTCATTTCCTTCCGGCAGGCCATATAGTTGTTTGTAAGCAGGATAGAATAATCTACCGTAGCTCCCAGCTGGATGCTGCTGACAATAATATATCCCATATAAACCATGGTGCTGCCTGTAAGGTACGGCACCGCCATGTTTAAAAAGATCGCAACCTGAATAGGAATCATGACAATAACCGGCACCAGTACGGATCGGAAGCTGAACATGACAACCAGGAATACACCCAGAAGAGAAAGGACATTTACATGGGCATTGTCTGCAGTGATAAATGTCTTGATATCCTGGGTAGACGGGGTCTCTCCCACCACAAAGGAATTCTGCGGATAGTATTTCTGAACGATCTCCCGAATGGTATCCGTATCGCGAAAAGCCTCTGTACTCTCTGTTTTCGTCCGTATGTATACCAGCATCCGGCTCTTATCTCCCCGATGAAGCTGGCTGGTGACAGAATAGGGAAGAAAATCTTCCGGTATCCCCTCAGGCAGTGTATTGGCCATGGATGTGACGCTTTTTACAAAGGGAAGATCCTCCAGTTCATCAGACATGGCCTTTTCTGTTACCGGGGAATCATTGGGATAAAGCACCAGGAGCATATTGCTGCGCCCAAAAATCCTGGTGATCTCAATATCATCATCATAGACCTGGGTTCCTTCGCTGGCTCCTACGGCGCTGTTTCCGTAGAGGTAGTCATTCATCCCCTGAGCCACATAAGCCGGGGGTACGATTAAGACCATCACAATCAATGCCGCATAACGGAAACGATATATGCCTCTGCTTAAACGGTTAAAAGGCGGAAGGAAGGGCCTGTGGGCCGTTTTTTCGTTCCAGTCCGCAAATTTTAAGATCATGGCCGGCATGAAAAATACCACCGTCAGGAGACTGAATATAATCCCCTTTGCAAGAACAAGGCCCATATCAAAGCCAATGCTGAATTTCATGCACACCAGGGCTAAAAAGCCTACCACCGTAGTCAGACTGCTTGCAAAAATTGAATTGATCGCCGCATCGATGGCATTTGTCATGGCCTCCTCATTATTTAAGCCCTTCTGCCGCTCCCTGGTAAACGCATCCAGCAGGAAAATAGAGTAATCCATGGAGGTGGCAAGCTGCAGCACCATAGCTACATTATTCGTCAGAAAGGACACTGTGCCAAGGAATATATTGGTACCCCGGTTTAAGAGGATCGCCACTCCCACGACAATCAAAAAGAGGAATGGCTCTGACCAGGCCGTAGTGGTAATGCACAACACTGCAAAAATCATAATAACAGCCACTAACAGGATCAGCTGCATCTCACTCTCAATGTTTTCCTTCAGGGATTTGTTCTGTACCGCCATGCCTGTATAGTACCCTTTATCCCCCAAAAGATCCTTGATCTCATCCACCGCGGCAGAGGTGAGCTTTGACGTATCGCCTTCGTCAAAGGTAATATCCATTACCGCACAGTTATCTTTATAGTAATCATCAATGTCATCCATATTGATGAAATCCTGACCTGCATAGATATTGGTGGTGGTGTCACACCAGAGCACCTGATCCACACCGTCAATGGCTTCTATCTTATCCTTATACTGTTTGGCCTCATAAAGGCTTACATCCTTTATCATAATACGGGCCGTTCCCGGATATCCGAAATCTTCCTTCATCTGGTCCAGTCCGATACGAGAAGCCGCTTCTTTTGGCAGATATTCCGTCAGATCGTAGTTTACGTTTACAAACAGCATGGTGATAAGAGACAGGATACATCCGATCACAAAGATGCCCTCAATCCAGCTCTTTCTGCGGAAAATAAAACGGGCCAGACGGATGGACACCTTTTCCTTCTGCGTTCCCTCCGGTCTCCTGTCTTTTTCCTTTTTCTTATGTCCCAGTATCAGTTTCTTTTCCATATCTCTTTACTCCTCATTCTGAAAACCCCTTTTTATGTTCTGTATTATCTTTTTTCTGATATGGTTCTGTCAGCGCATGAAGAGAAGCATAAACCAGTGGCGTCCATCCTTTTCGCAGTGCGCCATACCCATATACCGATAATAATCCAGCGTATACCTTCTGTCTTTGCCTGACGCATAGTTCCGATCCATGATCTCCATCACTTTGTCAAATGCTTCATCTGCATCCTCACAGTTTCGCACATAGATTTCCTGACAGGTGCTGTTCCTTCTGTAATTGGCTGCAGCCAGACAGTCCTCTATGCTTCCCTCTCCCGTAACTCTTCCGTCTGCATAACCTTTTTCCATGGCTGCCTCCAGACGACCGGCGGCGATTTTGTTGAGTTTTACATCCATCTTAAAACCGGCATAACGGTCATAGCTGGTATGACTGTCTCCATCATACTCCTCCTCCCGATCCGGATGGGCGTCAAAATACTGTTCCTTCTTCTCATCTCCCAGCTGGTCAAAGAGGGCCTGCTCTTCATCGTCATAGCAGCCTGCGGGGTAAGCGCCGCCCCCGGTGTTCTCTCTCCAGGCTGCGCCTGTGAGGGCCCCATCGCCTGAAAAGGTATAAACGGCATTGTCCAGTTCCAGTTTTCCCAAATTCATACCCCCATCTTCGTGAAAGTAATACCAATCGTCTCCGATCTTCTTCCATCCCCTTACCATGACGCCGTTTTCATCCAGATAATAGGTACGCCCATCTGTGTTCAGCCATCCGGTAAGGGCAGTTTTGTCCTCCTTCCGCCAGTACCATTTTCCATCCAGACAGATCCAGCCGGAAGCAGAGGTTCCCTCCTCTGCCAGAGCTGTCATATTTCCCGGAAATGACTGGGGCGCCAGGCTGGCGGCAACAGTCAGCGCCGTTAAAAGCAGCCCAAAAAAGTTCTTCTTATTCCATTGTTTCATTTGCTTATCTCCCGATCATTTATCATCATACAAGAGTTTAATCAACCACCTAAATAATAATTGACATTTGTCTATTACTTAACTATAATGGATTATACTAACTTATATCTAAAATAACAATCATTGATTTTTCTTTCTTTGATGAATAATAGACACTTCTTCAGTTAGTGTTGTGCAATCAGGTAAAAAACGATATTTTCCATCGTGTATAAAGGGAAAAGAGAAGGAGGAAACAGCATGAATACGGATGCAATGGACCGACGGGTGAGAAAGACCAGAAAGCAGTTAAGGGAATGTCTTGTGGCTCTGTTAAAAAAGAAACAGATTCAGGATATCACGGTTCGGGAACTGACCGATATGGCAGATTTAAACAGGGGAACCTTTTATCTTCATTATAAGGATGTATTTGATCTGTTAGACCGGACAGAATCGGAACTTCTGGACGAATTTAACGGCCTGATACAAAAGCATACTGCAGATGACCTGATCCGCCGGCCTTTTGAGATATTTAACGAAATCTACACCCTTGTGTATAAGAATGCAGATCTTGTGGAGATCCTTCTGGGAGAAAACGGGGATTTGAACTTCCTCAACCGGATGAAACAGGTAATCCGGGACAAGTGTCTCCACAACTGGATGGAGGTGGTCAGAACCGGAAATACAGCCGTGTTTGACGCATATTTTGCATTTATCGTCTCCGGCTGCGTGGGACTGGTTCAGCACTGGCTGCGAACGGGCCTGAAAGAAACCCCGGAGCAGATGGCCCATCTTACAGAAAAAATCATCAGCGACCAGATCCATGTGCTGTCGGAAAATCCTTTTGAAATGAAATAAGCCAGTGATCCGGACATTTTATTCAATGAACAGGTGGCATACGCGCAGAATCTGTGATATAAATAAGGTTGTAATTTTCGCAGCAGACGGCCCAGATCCGTCCCTGCGCCAAAAGGAGAACTTGCATGACAAAGGATGATTTATACAGAGAGACCGCCTGCGTGCGGATCAAAAAAGGTACAGGCCGTTCCCTGAAAGCGGGAAGTGCCTGGATCTATGACAATGAGATCGACACCATTACCGGTGAATATGAAAATGGGGATCTGGTGCGGGCAGAGGATTTTGACGGCTATCCCTTAGGGCATGGTTTTATCAATCTTCAGTCCCGGCTTGCCGTGCGGATGTTATCCAGAAAACGGGATGCCATAATCAATGATGACTTTATCGAAATGCGGGTAAGAAATGCCTGGGAGTACAGAAAGGCTACCGTGGACACCTCCAGCTGCCGCATCATCTTCGGAGAAGCAGACTTCCTGCCGGGGATCGTGGTGGACAAATTTTCCGATGTACTGGTCGTAGAGTCCCTGGCTCTGGGAATCGACCGCTTAAAACCGGTGATTCTTGAAAAGCTTATGGCTGTGCTCAGTGAGGATCATATCCATATTCGGGGTATCTATGAGCGAAGTGACGCCAGGGTACGCCTTCAGGAAGGAATGGAGCGGTTCAAGGGATTTATCGGAGAGCCATTTGACACCAAGGTTGAGATCACAGAAAATGGAGTCCGCTATCTGGTAGATGTAGAGGACGGACAAAAGACAGGGTTCTTCTTAGATCAGAAATATAACCGGCTGGCGATCCAGGAACTGTGCCGCAGGATAAAGCCAAAGCGGGTGCTGGACTGCTTTACCCATACCGGCTCCTTTGCCTTAAACGCCGGTCTGGCAGGCTCCGGTCAGGTTCTTGGCGTAGATGCTTCCCAGCTCGCCGTTGCCCAGGCCGAGGAAAACGCCCGCTTAAACGGTCTGGAAAACCGGGTGCATTTCCAGTGCGCCGATGTTTTTGACCTGCTGCCGAAGCTGGAACAGGAAGGACAGACCTTTGATGTGGTGATCCTGGATCCCCCTGCCTTTACCAAATCACGAAATTCCATCAAAAATGCAGTCAAAGGTTACCGTGAAATCAACCTGCGGGGCTTGAAGCTGGTAAAGGACGGCGGTTATCTGGCCACCTGTTCCTGCTCCCACTTTATGGATCCGGAGCTTTTTACAAAAACCATCCGGGAAGCCGCAGGCAGCGTCCACAAACGCCTGCGCCAGATCGAATACCGGACCCAGGCCGCCGATCATCCGATCCTTTGGGCAGCAGATGAGTCGTATTATCTTAAATTTTATATTTTTCAGGTGGTTGATGAGAAATAGGCTCCTCCTTTGCCGCCTCTTGCGAACATATATGAAAAGTTCCCTTTTCTATGACCATGGCAGATAAGCGGCCTCCATATACGCAGCCCGTATCCAGGCAGATGCTTCCTTTTTTGGGAAGGGGATGATCCCCTTTTAAGATCTGGGCGGGCCTCCCCTTTTCATCCCGGTATACAGCCTGATCCGCTGAGGTATGGCCGAAAATCAAAAGCTTTCCTCCATAGGGCCTACCGCCCGCGATCTCCCTGTCCCATAAAAAGGTATGGCGGTCGGTAGCTTTTGGCCCTTCCTCTGCCGCACCGGCATGGACGCATAGGAAAGCATCTGTCTCATAATAAAGGGGCAGTTCCTCCAGATACCCCACATATCTCTGAAAGGGATCCTTATGTTTAAAAAAGCTCTTCCTTGTCTTTCCCCCGCCGTTCCGATTCCAATGCACACGGTCATTGGTTTGTATCGCTTTAATGGCCATGTCTTCGTGATTTCCCATAATACAGTGAAGGCGTCCCCCCATCTTCGCCTTTAACCGCAGAATCTTTCTCAGAACCCCATAGGAATCTGGACCACGGTCTATGATATCTCCCAGAATAACAAGCGTATCCTCCTGTTCATCCAGTCCGGTCAATGGCAGCAGCGCCTGAAACTCCTTCAGGCACCCGTGGATATCTCCTACTATAATGGTCTTTGCCATGGATATTTTTCCTTTCTGTCCCTTCTGCAGACGCCTGAGGGCTTTTGCAGCATTTTTGATGGAAATCAGTATAGCACAGCAAAAGGACATCCGCTACTGTTTTCTCCTGAAGCCAAAGGCTGTCTGGCACCGGAAAGATCACTCAGCTGCACACCTGCGTGTTCCTGCCTTAGAGGAAAGATATCAGCATAATATACAGGCCGCCTTTGTATACTGGATTAACAGTGTATGCCGGCATTTTCCATCCTTTGCATTGGGCCGGAGCATACACGCTGTCTATAAGGGAGCGGATGAATATGAAAAATGACGGATCATGGGACTTTTCATTCTGGGGGATCATGCTGACCGGAGTATTATTCTTAGGGGCTTTTGGAGCCGGACAATGGGCCGCCCAGAAAGCAGAGCTGCTGCGTGAGGGAACGGAGCAGCTGGCAGTATCTGAATCCCGCCTTTCTAAAGGGGAGGCAGACTCCCTGGAAGCAAAAGCCGAAGCTTCGGCGGACGGCAACTGGGGACTTGGATTTTCGCAGGAGGGAAAGACGCCCGTTGGAAATGCCTCTTCTGAATACCTGCGGCAGTTTGACGCCTGGTATGCCGGAAAACCGGATGAAAAAGTGATCTATCTCACCTTTGACGCCGGCTACGAAAATGGAAATACGGAACCGATTTTAGATGCGCTGAAAAAGCACAATGCACCGGCAACATTTTTCCTGGTTGGAAACTATATGGAAACCAGCCCGGAACTTGTAAAGCGAATGATCGCAGATGGCCATACAGTAGGAAATCACACCTACCATCACCCGGATATGTCGAAAATTTCAGGCAAAGAAGCCTTTGAAAAAGAGCTCTCTGATCTGGAGACCCTATATGAGCAGACCACCGGCCAGAAAATGAAGAAATACTACCGGCCTCCTCAGGGGAAATACAGCGAGAGCAACCTACAGATGGCAAAGGAAATGGGATATAAGACCTTTTTCTGGAGTCTGGCCTATGTGGACTGGTACGCAGACAAACAGCCCTCGAAGGAAGAGGCCTTTAAAAAGCTTCTGGGCCGCATCCATCCGGGGGCTGTCGTCCTCCTTCACAGCACCTCTAAGACCAATGGCGAGATCTTAGATGAACTCCTGACGAAATGGGAAGAAATGGGATACCGCTTTGAGTCTCTGGATTACCTGACCGCTCAGACCTCCAGCTGATCCTCCCACTCTTTTTCACGAAAGCCGGGAAATACCCACTGGTCTGTAACAGCCAGAGGCCGTTTTACCAGCATACCGTCCGTAGCCAGAAGGGCCAGCTGCTCCTCCTCTGTCATCTGGGGCAGCCTGTCCTTAAGGCCCAGCTCCTTATAAAGGTTTCCGCTTGTATTAAAAAAGCGCTTTAAGGGAAGTCCGCTGCGTTTATGCCAGTCAGCCAGTTCCTCCTTTGTTGGATTCTGCTCCCTGATGGGACGTTTCTCATAAGCGATCCCTTTTTTATCCAGCCAGTCTAAGGCTTTTTTGCAGGTACTGCATTTATCATAGCATAATATAGTCAGTTTCATTCTGTTGCTCCTCCTTTTTTGTTTTCCATGTGCTTTACTCTGGAACAGCCGCTGCATTTTTAATGTCCATTTCACCGCCCTGAATATCGAGACTGCCCGAAAAATCACCGTCTCTCAGGGAATTTGTTTCTATCCCGACTCCATGTTCATCCTGAATGAAAATCGTAATCCTGCCCTGTTCCAGTTCTATGGTCTCATCCCGGATTCCCAGCTCCTTGCCTTCCAGCTCCAGGATACCGCCCTCAATACGGATGGCCGACGGATGCTCCGGATCCAGCGCTCCGCCTCCCCAGTCTGCCCCGATAGCGGCAGCTCCTCCCTGAGCCTCAAGTCTTCCTTCCCCCCGGATCGTCAGAGTTCCTTTCCCTTTTTTAAGAGCCGTACCGGCGCTTAAAAGTCGGTTTTGGGTTCCTTTTTTCAGGATGATTGTAAGGTCTCCCTCTATCTTAAGGGCCGGTGTCTCCTCCTCTGCGCTGCCTGCCTCTAAACCGTCCAGGGTCAGCGTATACTGCCCTCTGGAATTTCTTAAGACCCAGCCGTTTCCCTCTGTAACCTTACCGCTTAAGGGAACCGCCGCCTCCTCTCCTACGATCGCTACCCGTGTCAGAGGTACCTGTGTCCTGGAGGTAGTAAGTCTAAACCGCGAGGCTGCTGACATTCCCAAAAGGGCCACTCCGGCGCAGCCAACGGTTACAAGTCCGATAAATATGACGGCCCGTACGACACGCCCGATAAACTCCTTTGGAAGTTTTTCCATTGTTTCCTCCTTTCTCCCACATTTCCGGCAGGGCGGCCTGCTAATTTCTCACAAGCGTCTGCGCCTCTGCAAACCTCTCATAAAACCGGTCATAAAAATGTTCCATACCCCCGTAAGGTTCTATATAAAACCGGTTCAGCACATAGAGGCAAAGCTTCTTGGACTGCTCCTGTCCTTCTGCTCCCAGGCTCTGTATCCGTTCTCCCAGATCCTTTGTAAAATAATGCCAGTCACTGATAAATGTCTCATAACGGGCAAGCTCCGGAATATCCAGCCATTTTCTGATCCGTACCTTGGAGCGTTTTTCTTTCCTGCACTCATGGATCTGAAGAAAATACCAGAAACTCCCATTTTCATAGATACGCCCTAAGGGAAAGAGACGGCAGAAGCCAGGGCGGAAGGAGTGAATGGAGCAGCGGCCGTTTTCATCCAGAAAGGAGCAGGACTCGCTTTCTCCCGCCATCTTCAGATGAGGGAGGATCAAGCCGTCTGCCATGGTAAGGCCCACAGCCCCCTTCATCAGTTCCTCAAAGCCGGTTTTCAGGCCCTCCGACAGGCGGCAGACATCATACGGATCCAGCAAAATGGAATCTCCCATGCCCCGACAGCAGGCAGAGCAGCCCTGACAGTCTGCGCAGCCGGCCTTTACCATGTCCTCCGAACCGTATCGTTTTCCATCGGAAATCTCGGCCAGATCTATCCTTCGTTCCATCGTTTTTCTCTCCTTTTTATGAATCTACCCTGATTCCGGCTAACGCAGCCGCAAACGCATTATTTAACGGTTCTTTTTCCTCTTTTTTCTGCTGGTTCATATAGTTTGCCACGTCCCGCCTTGAAACGCCGGCTCCCTCTTTCTTTCTGCGATCCTTAAAAGCGGCCAGCTTTTCCTTATGTCCGCAGCTGCACACAAAAATCTGTCCGTCGCCTTTGCCGCGCAGTTCCATTTTCTTATGGCAGACCGGACAGTGGGCATTGGAAGTTCTGGAAATAGTCTCCCGGTGGCCACAGTCTCTGTCCTGGCATACCAGCATCTGGCTGTTTTTCCCCTTTACAAGGAGCATCCTCTTTCCGCAGTCCGGGCATTTCGTATTTGTCAGGTTGTCATGGCGGAACTGACCTTCTCCAGTTTTGATCTGGTCCAGCAGTTCCTTACAGTAGCCCCGGATTTCCTTCATAAAATCATCCCGCCTCAGACTTCCCTTTGCAATCCTTGAAAGCTTCATTTCCCAGTCGGCTGTCAGTTCCGGCTTTTTCAGATCCTCCGGCACCAGTTCCAGAAGCTGCTTCGCCTTAGAGGTCAGGAAAATGTCTTTCCCTCTCTTTTCCAGCAAAAAACTGGAAAATAATTTTTCAATGATATCGGCCCTGGTGGCTACGGTGCCGAGGCCTCCCATCTCGCCCAGCGTCTTTGCCATAGCCTTATCTTTTGATTCCATGTAAGCCACAGGATTTTCCATGGCAGAGAGAAGGGTTGCTTCGTTAAACGGAGCCGGAGGCTTTGTCTTTCCCTCTGTCATTGTAAGGGTTACAGGCCCTATATCTGCGCCTTCTGTCAAGTCAGGCAGGCTCTGGGCAGCCGGTATTTCCTCCTCTCCACTTTTGCCTTCTTCCTCATCCCAGTCCCGATTTGACGCAGTCATCTGCCCCTCATAGGCCATTCTCCAACCTGACGAAACAACTATATTGGCATGAGCCGTAAAGCGTTCTCCCCCGATCTGAACCGTAACAGCCGTCTGCTCGTATTCACAGGGCGGATAGAGAACAGCCAGGAAGCGGCGCACCACCAGATCATAGATACGGCGTTCATCTACTGTCATATGGTCCAGCTGGACGAACTGTTCCGTAGGAATAATCGCATGGTGGTCGGAAACCCTGGCATTATCCACAAAAAACAGCTTTCCTGGCAATGGACGGCTGATCAGCCCCCCGGCTGCCTGACGGTAAGGCCCCACGGAGCAGGCCTTTAACCGCTCTTTGATGGTGGGAACAATATCCTGGCTTAAATACCGGGAATCGGTTCTTGGATAGGTTAAGACCTTGTGATTTTCATACAGACGCTGCATGATGTTTAGCGTCTCTTTGGCGGTATAATCATACCTTTTGTTGGCATCTCTCTGAAGCTCTGTCAGGTCATAAAGCAGCGGCGGCTGGGTCTTTTTCGGCGTGCGCTTTACCTGAGATACAACGGCAGGCTTATTTTCAAGGGTTCTTATAAGCCCTTCCATCCGGGCTTTATCAAAGGAACAGAAACTGGATGAATTCTTATCCTGCCAGTTTAACGCAAGCCCTGCTGCTCTGGCCCTGATGCCATAATAGGGCTTTGGCACAAAGGAACGGATCTGGGCTTCTCTTGCGGCAATCATCGCCAGTGTAGGGGTCTGAACCCGGCCGCAGGAGAGCTGGGCGTTGTATTTGCAGGTAAGCGCCCTGGTGCTGTTGATCCCTACCAGCCAGTCTGCCTCTGCACGGCAAAGGGCGGCATCTCTTAAAGCCTCATATTCCTTTCCGTCCTTTAACGAAGCAAAACCTTCCCGGATGGCCCTATCCGTCACAGAGGAGATCCAGAGACGCTTTACGGGTCTGCTATTGCCTGCTTTTTTTAAGATCAGCCTGGCTACCAGCTCCCCCTCTCTCCCTGCGTCCGTGGCTATGATCACCTGGGAGATGTCTTTTCTGTGAAGCTGCGCCTTTACTGCCTGATACTGCTTTCCCGTCTGCCTGATAACCTCCAGCTTAAATGGATCCGGGATCATGGGCAGATCCTCCAGCTTCCACTCCTTATACCGAGGATCATAACTTTCCGGGTCGGCCAGCTCAACCAGATGGCCCAGTCCCCAGGTTACCACATAGGAATCTCCTTCTATGGCTCCGTTTATATTTTTTCCGCATTTTAATACCCGTGCAATGTCCCGTGCAACGGACGGTTTTTCCGCGATTACCAGTGATTTCATGCTTTTTTCTCTGCCTCACCTAAAAATATCTCAATATTGTCCAGCACCTTTTTGCTTAAAAGGCCAAAGGCCTGTCTGGTCCTTCCCGCAGACACATTGGGGCAGATCACATGGGAACGGTCCCTTAAAATCCCCTCTGTATCTCCCAGAGCCCCTTCTGTATCACAAATAAAATAACCTCCCCCGGCGCTGAGCCAGTCTGCCAGAGCCGGCACCTCATGGGCCGGGCCAATAGAGGTGTTAAAGAGGAGCTTTCCCTTTCCAAGCGCCTTAAACTCCTCCCCGCCAAGAAGAATCACATTCTTATTCAGGCAGGCAAACACAGCCTGGCTTTCAGACAACAGTTCCTTTAAGGGACGGTATATAAAGCCTTCTGCCTCCTTTTGGGGCTTGCGGGTACGGCTGAAATAGGAGACCTCAGCCCCCATAAACTGTAATGCCTCCCCAATCATAGTCCCCGATACGCCAAGGCCGATGATTCCCGCCTTAAGTCCGGTGATCTCTGTGGGAAGATCGTAAAGCAGGGGCCGGTCAAAGCCGTGAAGGAAACGCACCAGCTCGCTTAAAACAAATTCCACCACGCCCCGGTCGCCGTAGTCGCGGATTCCTATAACCCGGATTCCCTGTTCTCTGGCACAGGCTATATCCACATTGGCGCTTTCCTCGGAATAAAGGCTGCAGCACATCCCGATATAGCGGATCGACGGGCATTTTTCCAGCACACTGCGTCACAGCCTTGTAGTGTAGCTTACAAGCACTGCATCCGAGTCCCCGATCCGGCGGATAATCTCCTGCTCATCTGCCGGGATATCTCTGTATAAGGTCACTTCTTTTGCATACGTATTCAGTTTTTCCTCCGCCCAGTCCTCCAGGCTCACAGGTTCAATGGCTGTTAATTTACGAAACATCTTCTTTTCCTTTCACATCTTTCTGCTGATCTTAAAATACCACCGGCGACAGAATATTTCTTAGAACCGCAACGCTGCTCCAGCCTGCAATGGCGCTGGTGCGGGAGTAGATGTCTACCACTGCCTCCACCTCGTCCGTTCCCCCGATCTTTGCGGTGATTCTGTGGTCATCTCCTGCCATTCCCGGAACGCTGGCAATCTCTACCGTGGTCTCATCAGGGCCGGCAGTGGCAAGAGCGGAAGCGACGGCTACGTTTACCTTTGTTGGAAGAAGGGAAATGGCCTCATTTGCGTTGCCCGAAAAGGCTTTTGCCTCCTGTGTATCTGTCATAAAATGCTCTTTAAATACAGGCGTATTGCGCAGAGAGGCCGGGCCCTTTCTGGTGGAAATGCCTGCTGTCAGAAAGCCGGACAGAGAATCCGCGGTAATTGCCCCCTCAGAGTCATCCGCACCTGCTTTCTTTTTCTGCGCCAGGGCCATGAGCGATACCGTGCGCAGCACATCAAAGCCTCCTACGGCTCCAGAGGCCAGATAGATCCTCGTACCGTTATCCGCAGCCCATCTCTTTGCGTTCTCATAAAATCCCCTGTCTGCAAATGCCCCAATAGAAAGGACCACCAGACTTGCCCCGGAGCAGAGAATCCTTTTTCCATAATCTCTGACCGCGGCGACGGAAGCGGCTTCTGCCACATAATCCGGCTTTGCCTCTAAAAGTTCTTCTATGGAAGCACAAGCCCTGCATCCGGCTGCTTCGGCCAGCCTCCTTGTCTTTTCCTCTGTCCGTCCCAGGATACCGGTCATCTCATAGCCCTCTAAAAGTCCCATTCCATAGGCCTCTGTTATAATCCCGGCCAGATAGCCGTTTCCTAAGATCGCAAGTTTCTTTTTTGTCTGTTTCATATGTTATTTCCCCCATTTTCTATGATTGATCCGTTCCCCATGGCTCAAAACCGGGGATACGCATTTTTATGCGGCGGCGCTTAATCGCCGATCACCTGCACGGTGCTTCCTACACCTTCCCTGCTGCGGTTCTTTGTCACCACGATTCTGCGGCTGATCCGGGCTTTCAGTTCGGACACATGAGAAATGATCCCCACCATCCGCCGCCCCTCTGCCAGGCTGTGAAGGGCTTTCATGGCCTGGTTTAAGGATTCTTCATCCAGAGAGCCGAACCCTTCGTCTACGAACATGGCATCCAGGCGAATCCCTCCCGCATTTGACTGAATCTCGTCAGACAGGCCCAAAGCCAGGGATAAGGAGGCCTCGAAGGACTCTCCTCCTGACAGTGTTTTCACACTGCGCTCTGTACCATTATAATGGTCAATTACATTTAATTCCAGTCCTGCCTTCTCTTTCTTATTCTCCCCTGCCTCCTGACGTTTTAATTCATACTGACCGCTACTCATGGTCATAAGACGGAGATTCGCCCTGCGCAGGATCCGGTCAAAATAGGCCATCTGCACATAGGTCTCAAATTCAATCTTAGGCTTTCCGCTTAAGGTTCCTCCTGCCGTATCCGCCAGCGCTTTCATCCAGACGTATTCCTCCTCCGCAGCCGCCATCCTGGCCTGACGGCCCCGAACGGCCTCAAAGATCCTCCGGTTATTCTCAGCAGCTGCATACTGGCTGCTTCGCTTCGATAAAAGAGCCTCCTTTTGTTCCTTTAAAAAGGCCCTGCGGGCGAGCGCATCCTCCTGGGAATATTCGCCCGCTTCTTCCAGCTGATCTTTTAATGTGGCAATCGCTGACTGCAGGGCGGTAAAGCCTGTTTCACAGGCCTTTGCCTCTTTTTCTGCCTGTTCCCTTGCCCTGGTCAAAGCCTGCGCCTGGCTCCGCCAGGACTCGATCCTTTCCAGCAGTTTTTTCCCGTCTCCCTCTCCCAGCTTTTCTCTGAGAGAAGCAGCCTGCGCTTTCACAGAAGAAAGCTCTGCCCCCAAAGCGGCTGTTTCCACTGCCAGACGTCCACTTTCATCGGTAAGACCTGCTAATTCCTGCTCCTTTTGCAAAATAGCCGTCTTAAGGAGTGTACATTCATCCAGCCGTTTCTGACAGAAGCTTATTCTCCTCTCCAGTTCCTCCAGCTGTTTGTCCCATCTCTCAATTGCCTGGCTCAGCTGGTTCCACAGCACCTCAGGTGCAGGCGGATCCCCGGCATCCTCAGAGGCGAAATCCTCTAAAGACTCCGTCTCGTTTATCTCTCTCAGTTCTTCCCAAAGCCTCAGGAATGTTTCTCTCTTCCGGCTCTTTATGACCTCCAGTCTGCGCAGGCCTTTTTGTACCTGCTCCCGGCACTGGTTCAAATGAAATTCCTGAGCCTCCTGTTCTCCAGTCAGTTTCTTTCTGAGGCTGATTTTCGCCTGAATCTCTCCTATTTCCCGCACCAGCGCCACAAGCCGCCCTGAAATCTCTTCTTCGGCCCGTTTTTCATCTGAAAGCGCTCCAGGATCCTCTGCCGCTCCAGTGTTGATCCCCTTCCACACCTGTTCCTTTAAGGCACTGCAGTCCTCAGCTCCGTGACCGGCATCGGCGCAAAGCTGCCTTACCATACCTTCCAGCGCTGCAAGCTCTGCCTTCTTTTCATCCAGCTCCCCCTTTTTTGGAGCCGCCTGTGGAAGGCTGGCCAGTCTGGGGTGGTGAAGGGAACCGCAGACCGGACACATTTCCCCGGCTTTCAGGTGTCTGGCCAAAAGACCTGCCTGAGCGTCAAAAAAGAGCTTCTCCATCTGATCATACTCCTGGCGAATGAGGTGTTTCTTTGCGTATGCCTGGCGGTACTGTTCCTGAATCCTGGCCGTTTCTTCGGCTCTCTTCTTCCACCGCCGTCTCACCTGCTCCAGTTCTTTCAGCCTTTTTTCCTCTTCCGACTGCTTAACCAGGCGGGCATCCAGTTCCATAAGACCGGCGATCTGTTCCTTTCGGTCTGCCAGCGCCCTCTCCTGTTCCTTTAACGCCCATTCCCCGGCCTTTGCCGCGTCCTCTTCCTTCTTTTCCTCCTCTGAAAGCTGTTTTAAAAGCTGCATATGATGCAGAAGTTCCTTTTTCTTTGACAGCCTCCGCTCCTTTTCAAAGTTCAGTTTCTCGCCTTCAGCCTCTGTCCCTAAAAGCTCCTCCCAGCGCTTTCTGTACGCAGTCAGCTGCTGATCCAGGGACGCGGCCCTTTCCCTGCACCTCAGGCTCCGTCCGGTCAGCCCGGTCAGCAGTGTTTCCTTTTTTCGGACCGTTTCTTCTAAGCGCGCCAGTTCCTCAAACTGCTCCGCCTGCTCCATTCCCCTTCGGATCTGCTGATCCAGCTGACCGCAGACAGAGGCCGCCGCCTCTGCCTCCTTAAGGTTTCTGCGTTTCGCTTCAAGTACAGGAACCAGCTCCTCCTGCGCCCTGCTGCGGTCAGAAAGCTCCTCTGCCAAACGCTTTGCCTGTCTGGCTTTTCCCAACAGCTGATCCTCCTGCTGGATACTGGTTTCAATTTCTCCCAGCTGCCTGTCAAATTCCTTAAGGCGCTCCTGATCCGTTTCTAAAAGGCCGCTCAAAAGCTCGATCCCCCGAACGGCTTTCCCATCGAAATGCTCTTTTTTTAACGCTGCAAATTCCGTTTGTGTTTCTGGGGCATAGTCGCAGCGCACTCCGTCCAGATACTGGCTGATGCTACGGCGCAGCTCGTCATAATCCTTCCAGCGCTCCTTCATGGCTCCCTTCAGCCGGTTCTCAAACTCCTGGTACAGCCCTGTATGGAAGATCCGGCGAAAAATCTCCGCCCGCTCTGCTGTTCCTGCCAGAAGAAGCTTCTGGAAATCTCCCTGGGCGATCATGGCAATCTGAGTAAACTGGCGGTAATCCAGTCCCAAAAGCTCCGTCACCGCCTTTGTTACCTCTTTCATTTTAGTCACCGGGGGCCGGCCATCAAAAAATGTCAGCTGGGCATCGCTTTTCTGAAGGGTATAGCCAGTTCCCCGCCCCTTGGGACGCAGATACTCCGGGCTGCGCCTGACCTGGTACTCTTTTCCATGGCTTGAAAAGGTCAGTTCCACAAAGGTAGGCTCCTGCTCCCCGGCATATTTGCTGCGGAGCATCCCCGCTTCCCGAACCTCGCCGCTGGCTTCCCCATACAGCGCAAAGGTAATGGCATCGAAAATGGTAGTCTTTCCCGCCCCTGTATCCCCGGTAATGAGAAAAAGTCCCTGTTCTCCCAACTGTCCAAAATCTATTTCCGTTTTCCCCGCGTAAGGCCCGAAGGCACTTATGATCAGTTTTTCTGGCTTCATCCTCTATTCCTTCATCTCTTCAATCATTTTCCTGATAAATGCTTCCTGTATGGCACTCATGGGCTGATTATTCTGCTTTTCGTAGAACTCCGAAAACAGTTCAAGCTCCGATTTTTTCTCAATCTCCCCGGTTTCTTCCAGGCCGGTGTTTCCCCTGGTCCTGCAATTGTCGTATTCAAGACGCATAATATTGGGATAAATGGTTCTTAGCTTCTGCAGTCCGTCAGGCACATCCTCCTCATCCGTCAGTGTAACCTGAATATAGTCCTCACAGTTGGTTCCCTCATAAAAGGAGCGGTCTGTTACCTCCATATATGTGCCCTTTATCCTTCTCATATCGCGAAGCGGCTTAAGGGGCAGCGTACGGATCTGAACGTTTCCTTTTTCTTCCAGTTCCACCACTGTAAGGGATTTCTCCTGAGCCGCTTCGGAAAAGGAATATTTTAAAGGCGTACCGCAGTAACGCACCTGGGGACGCCCCACGCTCTGAGGACTGTGGATATGACCCAGGGCCACATAATCAAAAGCATCAAATACACTGGCGTCCACGTTATCCAGTCCGCCCACGGTTACTTCCTCTGATTCACAGCACATGGCCCCGGTAACAAACTGATGAGCCAGCAGAACATTTCTCTCCTCCCTAAAAATCTCCATATGGCGCACCACAGCCTCAAGAGCCGTCTGATAGTCGGTGATGCTCTCTGCCTCCTCTGAGAGAGCATGGCGCACTGCAGAGGGCCTTATAAAAGGAAGCAGGTGGATCGTAACCGGCCCATGCGCATCCTCAAAGCCGATTTTTTCCACCTGCCCCTCATAAGCCTGAGACAGGAAAATACCCCTGGCATTCATCAGTCTGGCTCCAAAGGCCAGGCGTTCTGCGGAATCGTGATTCCCGCTTACAATGCATACCGGGTATTTCCTTTCTGCAAGCTCTGTTAAAAACCAGTCCAACAGCAAAACCGCCTCCCCGGAGGGAACGGGCTTATCATAGATATCTCCAGCAAGGAGCACCCCGTCGGGGCGCTCCCTGTCTGCCAGTGTTAAAATCTGACCTAATATGTATCTCTGATCCTCTGCCATGGAAAACTCATTAACCCGCTTTCCAAGATGCAGATCCGAAAGATGAAACAGTTTCATATTAACAACCTCGATTCTCCTGTCTCCATATCTCAAATTCACCTACGGGAAGAGGTCTGGAATAGACATAACCCTGAATCAGATCGCAGCCCATATTTTTAAGCATTTCCACCTGCTCCTGATCCTCGATGCCTTCAGCCACCACATCCATTTCCAGATTATGGGCCATCTGGATGATACTGACCACAATCTTTTTCGATTTATCATTTTCATTTACAAAGAAGCTGCGATCCATCTTTAAGGCGTCCACCGCAAACTCCTTTAACATGGATAAGGATGAATAGGCAAAGCCAAAATCATCCAGAGCTACCCGCAGTCCGCAGGAACGGAAACCGTCCAGGATCGCTTTTACAAACGGCACCTGGTTCTCTTCCAGAAACATAGTCTCCGTCAGCTCCATCTCGATGATCCCCTCCGGGATGTGGTACTGATCCAGGATCTTTTTGTACTTTTTCCAGATGTCGCTTCCCGCTTCTCTCAGATGAAAGCGGGATATATTGACCGATATCCTGGAAACGGTCTTTTTTTCCCGGATCCATCTGTCTTCCAGGCGGCATACCTCCTCAAACATATACAGATCAAGCTTACAGATCTTTCCATTCTTCTCAAATAAGGGGATAAATTCTGACGGATAGATCATGCCCTCCTGTGGATGAACCCACCGCACCAGAGCCTCTGCCTCGCATGGCCTGTTTCCTGACGGCGATACTTTGGGCTGGAGGTAAATCTGAAAATCATGGTTTCGCAAAGACGCCTCAAACAGGTCGTTAAGGCGTTCTTCCCGATCCAGGAGCTTTGCTATGGTTTCATCATAAAAGTGGCAGACATTGCCCGGCCCTCCCAGCTTGCTGGCATGGATGGCCTTACTCATGGCAGTGGAAATACAGTCGGCCATATCCATCCGGCAGACCCCTATGGCAAATGTGATGGAGTAGTCCTTAAATTTCTGTCTGATATGCTGATTGATATGATCAATCATATCATGTACCCGACGGCGTATCACCTCATCCTCCGCCTCATTTAAAAGGAGAAAGAAATGATCCATACTGCTGCGGCTTACAAGCTCCTGCCTGTTCGTCCCTTCCACAAACATCTTATACACAAACTGCAGGGTCCGGTTGCCGTCCTCTTCTCCCCAGCTCTCATTGATGCAGCGAAACCCCATAATATTTAAATATACCACCGCCCAGGAGCAGGGATTTCCTCCTTCTACGGCTGTTTTCCCATTTTGGATAAACCCTTCCCGGCTCCACCCTCCTGTCAGAGGCTCGGTAACGGATACAGTTTCCCACCGGCGATTTTCCTGCACCAGGTGCCAGATCAGAAACATGAATAAAATCAGGATAAAAACGATAATTGCCGCATACACCGTCATATGCTGCCGGATCTGCATCAGAAGAAAATCCGAGGGGATAATCGCCATCTGAGCCCAGTCCGTATCCTTCACAGCACAGACAGAGACCAGTACAGACTCTTGGCTGGGAAGAAGCTTCTGATAAACCGCATCCTTTGCGCCGTCTTTCTTCCACTGCTCCAGAAACTCCTTAAGCATCTGGTCGTCTATGGGAAATACGGCTCTCTCATCCGAAATCAGCCGCTCTCCTGTGCTGACATCCATCAAAACGCTGCAGCCCTGATTCTGATAGTCTGCCCGCAGCACAAGGGATCTTATGTCCGCATAATCCTGTATGCCGAACACCACCCTGTCCGCACCGCCCGTCAAAGGAACAGGGGCGGAAAATACGATGCTCTGATCTGCTACATATGATACTTCAGGCGTTTCCCACAGCACCGGCGTCTCCTTTGCCCATGCTTCCAGATAAGCGGGGCACTCCTCCTCGGGGAAGCTGCTGCCGTCTTTTGACAGCACCTCCAGGCTGTTTAAACCCATGGCAGCTGCCTTTCTGTGTATCAGGTCCCTGGTAAGCAGACGCCCTGGCATCCTGCTTAAGGTGTCTGCAAAATCAATTACAAATTCCCTGCCTGCCTTCATACGGGAGGAAATCTGTCCGGCCACCTGATGGTTATTCTCGGCCACATACCGCTCCACCACCTGAGTCATCATCCGTTCAAAGGATACTGTGTTTCCAAGGCCCACGACCAGGCCCAACATGGCCAGGAGAATGATCCCTGCCGCAAACTGGTAGCTCTTTCTTCTCTTAGCTTCCATGCTTCCAAGTTCCCCCCCCCCCGTTTTTTGTCCATAACATTCATCCTCTGTGCAAGCTGTTTTCTTACTTTTTAAGTAATTTTCTGTAAGTTTCGATCACTTTCCTCATCATATCAGGGCCGGGAGCGCCGATGGTCATGCGCTTTTCCACACAGGTTTTCATACTGATGGCCTCATAAATATCTTCCTCAAACACAGGGCTGATCTTCTGGTATTCCTCCAGAGAAAGATCATCCAGAGCAATGCCCTTCTGGATGCACAAAAGAACCAGCTGGCCTACAATACCGTGAGCGTCACGGAAGGGGACGCCGTGATTTACCAGATAATCCGCGGCATCGGTAGCGTTGGTAAATCCATTCTTTGCGCTGGCTTCCATTACGTCCCTGCGAAACGTCATAGTGGAAATCATGCCTGTAAACAGGGCAAGACAGCCCTTTACTGTATCAATGGCGTCAAAGGTCAGCTCCTTATCCTCCTGCATATCCTTATTGTAGGCCAGAGGGATTCCCTTCATAGTAGTTAAAAGAGACACCAGCGCCCCATAGACACGACCGCACTTGCCCCGGATCAATTCTGCGATATCAGGGTTTTTCTTCTGGGGCATGATGCTGCTGCCTGTACTGTAGGAGTCGTCAATCTCCACAAACCGGTACTCATTGGTGTTCCAGATAATAATTTCCTCACAAAACCGGCTTAAATGCATGGAAATGGTAGACAGGGCGCTTAAAAGTTCAATGAGATAGTCCCGGTCTGACACGGAATCCATGGAGTTTAATGTAGGACCGTCAAACCCCAATAGTTCTGCCGTATACGTCCGGTCCAGAGGATAAGTGGTGCCTGCCAGAGCGCCGGAGCCCAGCGGGCAATAGTTCATTCTCTTTCGGATATCCGCCAGGCGGGAGCGGTCTCTTAAAAACATTTCAAAGTAAGCTCCCATGTGATGAGCCAGGGTAATGGGCTGGGCCTTCTGCAGATGGGTAAATCCCGGCATAAAGGTCTCTGTATTGGCCTCCATGATCACAAGCAGTTCCTCTAAGAGCGCCTTTACCAGCCCATCAATCTCATCTATTTCATCTCTCGTATACAGTTTCATGTCAAGAGCCACCTGATCGTTGCGGCTGCGGCCGGTGTGAAGGCGCTTTCCCGCCTCTCCGATCCTCTCCGTGAGAGTACCTTCTACAAATGAATGGATATCCTCATAACCGGAATCAGCAGAAACCGTCAGTTTTTTGCTGTCCAGATCCTCAAGGATGCCTTCAAGCCCCTTTATCACACAGTCCCGGTCCTCCTCAGAGAGGATGCCCTGCTTTGCCAGCATCTTTACATGGGCAATGCTGCCTCTGATATCCTGGCGGTAAAATTTCTGGTCAAAAGAAAGAGATTCGTTAAAATTGTGTACAAGCTGATCTGTCTCCTTGGTAAAACGTCCGCCCCAAAGCTTCATAATGGTAGTCTCCTTTTCGTGTGTGGTTTTTGTTTTAGAAATGCCGTTTTCTCTTTTTGTCCCGGATACGGCAGACGCACGCTGACACGGCCGCTGCCGCCAGGCTGATACCAGTGATGGCTGCGCCCTGTTTCAGGCCCTGAGGCTCAAAGGACAGCCGGATCTTGTGTTCGCCCGGCGCCAGATCCACGGCTAAAAATGCCTCAAATACAGGCCGGGTCTGAACCTGTCTGCCGTCTACCCATACCTTCCATCCCTTATCAAAGGGGATGCTTGTAAACATAGTCCCGCCTTCGGGGGAATCAATGCTTCCTGCCAGACCGGTATCGGTCCAGCTGGTAAGCTCTAAGGGGGACTGGTTTAAGCGGTCATAGACCTGGTTTAAGCCCTCTGGATCAAAGCGCCAGATTTCCGCCTGCATGGCAGGCTTTCCCTCATCCTCCGCCTGAAGAATCACCTCCTGATCCTGTAATACATAACCCAGTTCCAGAAAATACCCGCGGTCCACATTGTCGAAGGTAAGGCTGTGTTCTCCTATCATAGCGGAGACCTTTTCCACCTTTTTATTCGTAACATAGACGTAGTAGTCTCCGGAATCGTCCGCAGTAAAGGTGAGTTTCTTTCCATCTGACACTCCCTCTACGGGAATGAGCATATCCCTCACTCCCAGCACCGATGACAGATCATTTTGAACCTCTGCCGGATTGCCGGAATCAAGGATCCAGTTATCCTCCACATCGTTCGGCAGGATAAAGCCCACAGGCAGCGTGTATTTATTTTCATACAGCCACATAGAGCCGTGACGGCCGATCTGTTCCTTCATCCCGTCTGCCGGCTGCTGGTCGGGATAAATACCGTACCGTGTGGCAAAAAGAGCGTCAACAAAGGGGGTGCTTCCCTTTACGCTGTAAGCATTGGTAGAGCTTTCGCAGCCCACGATCTTAAAAAAATCCGACATGGCAGCGCTGGCTACAGAGGAAAAGAGGGAAGCGGACGGGAAATTCATCCAGGCCCCGTCATTTTTTGTACGGCTGTCTCCCTTTTCTATCCGGTAAAAAACAGACGAACGGATGCTGTCCGCCAGGGCTTTTGTGTCCTCATTATCCTTTACATAGGCCGTGCGGCTGGTGGTGGGAATACTGGTCACCGCCATGTTGACGGCCGCCTCTGTGGATACCAGGGTCAGCACCGCCAAAAGCAGCACATCCCGATTCCATTTGCCCTTCTGGTACAGGTAAATACAGCCTGTATACAAAGCCAAAAGCAGCAGTGCTGCATAGAATACGGAAAAATGGAACTGCTCTGTATTATCCACCAGTTTCTCCGCCAGAATCACAAAGGCGGCTGCCCCCCAGAATGCAAAGAGAATATGCTTCCATGGGGTATTCTTTAACTCCAGGCTGACCTTGTAGCTCATAAGAAGTACCAGGGCAATATAGATAAAGGACTGACGGCAGGGAAGGCTGTTTGGATAATGAAAGCCATGCCAGATAAAATTTAACACATTGACGGAAAAACTGGCGTAGAAAAAGAGCAGCATACCAAAATATACCACTTTTTCCCTCATCCGAATCTTCCGGCTCCCCAGATAGAGAAGAAGGAACATAAGAACGGCCACACCGCAGTAAATATTAGGCCAGTGATCCAGCCCGATCTCTGTCTGGACGTTCCCGATATGGCGGGCAAGCATATCGAAAATGGAAAAATAGGAGCTTATGGTCTTTGGAAAGTCAAAGTCACCGGAAGCCGTGGCCTTAAGAGCATAGATCTCCGGCAGAAGCACTACAGCCGCAAGCCCTCCTGCCAGAAGGGAATAAAGAGTAAACCGTCCTGCCGTTTCTGCCAGCTCTCTCCCGCTCTTTGGAGGATCCAGGATTACGAGAGCCAGCACGTAAATCACCATAAAAATACAGATCATTATGGAAATATAGTAGTTGGAAAGGATGGAAACCCCCAGTGCAATGCAGTAGATCAGTCCCTTTTTCTCCTTTACCAGCCGTTCCAGCCCAAGAAGGATCACCGGAAATAAAAGAATACAGTCCAGCCACATAATATTCCAGCTGTAGGCCGCCATATAGCCGCTTAAGGCATAAAAAATACCAAAGAAACAGGAGCCAAAGGTCTTTGTCCCTGTATGCTTCTGGATATACCAGGTAAAGGATAGGCCTGATAAACCTGTCTTTATGACAATGAGAATGGTCATAAATTCAATGAGAAACTGCTTGGGGCTAAGAATCACCAGCCAGTTGACGGGGCTTGCCAGATAGTAGGCATACAGAGCTGAGAAATTGACGCCCATACCGATATCCCAGCTGTAGAGCAGGCTCCCTTGGCTTGTCAGCTTGTGCTGAAACTCCGAAAAGAAGGGGGCATATTGATGGTACATATCCGTTCTGAGAAAACATTCTTCACCAAAGGGAAAGATCCCTCTCTGCGCAAATATCACCACCAGAACAAGTACAGGGATGAAAAAAGCGGCTGTCAGGCTGTCGCCGGGGCGCAGGATGGCAAAATCCCGGCGTTTTTTTTGCCCGCCCTCAGACGAAACGGCCGTCTCTGTAAACACCTCATCCTCATCCCATGCCTCGTTTTCCATTCCCTGTTCAGTTCTGTCTGCTTCATTTATCTCTTCTGTCGTGCTGATCCAGTCTCTTTCCCTCATAGGCTCCTCTTTTGCATCCCCGGCTTCCTGTCTCTGATCCGGTTCCTGAACGAGCTCCAATACTGCGTCAAGCTCCCGTTCTACCTGCGCTATCTCATCAATTCTCACAAGTTCACCCTTCCTCTGGTCTCTTTTTAAAGATCCACAGCTTGCTGAACACATAATTTGCCGCCATGTTAATAACGGAGGACAACAGCTTGCAAAACATCTCATATATGAACCCTCTGTCTCCTCCCCATGCCACCATGACGATCATAAGAAGCCAAACGGCTGCGCCGGAAATACCTCTGGCCGCCACAAATGAACCAATCTCCTTTGCAAGATAGGCCGGCCTGAAATTATAATTGCAAAATACCACCAGTTTATTCACCACATAGGCAAAAAGCACGGCGGCTGCCCAGGAAAGGGCCTGAGAAACTCCCACCCCCATCTCCAGACGCCGAAATACGGCATAGGAGACAAAGTCTACCGCTGTGGTCAGGATACCGCAGATCAGATAGCTGACGGTTTCATAATTCACACATTTTTTCCATATTGTCCTAAACACGGTTCTTTCCTCGCCTTCACTGTTTGCTTACAAAATCCGCAGCATTTTGGGAATAATGAATTTCTCCGTCCTCCGTAATGAAAACAGCATAAACCCCGTCCAGGGAATCCGCCAGCTTCATCCCGCCTTCCAGTCCCAGCGCAAAACAGGTGGTGCTTAGACCATCCCCATCCACAGACTGCTCTGAAAGGATCGTCACCTGTGTCAGGCCGTTTTCATAAGGATATCCTGTGAACGGATCCAGAATGTGATGGTAATTGACGCCGTTTTCCTCGAAATGCCGCTCATAAACCCCGGAGGATACCACCGAAAGATCCCGGATATCCAGAGAAGCCACTGTCTCTGTACGGTCTGCGAAAGGCTTTTGAAGGCCGATTTTAAAAGGCTTTCCTCCCGGACGCTCTCCCACACAGAGTACATTCCCTCCCAGATTGATAATGGCGCTTTCTACGCCCTGGCTTTTTAAATACTCCTTCATGCGGTCTGCGATATAGCCCTTGGCAATCGCGCCCAGATCAATGGTGGTGACATCATTGGCAAAGGTAATCTGATTGCCGGAAACGGATACATTTTCATAGCCTACCTTGGAAAGTTCCTCCCTGATCGCATCCTCAGAAGGCACATGGGGATCTGCGCCGGTAAAATTCCACAGACTGCTTAAGGGCTCTATTGTAATATCAAAGGCGCCGTCTGAAAGCCGGCTGTATTCCAGGCCCTTTTCAATGACCTCTGCCGTCTCCTCCGATACGGTAAAGGTTCTCTCTCCCGGCTGCCTGTGATTCATGACATAAATCTCGCTGGTCTCTATGGTAGTGCTGAGTTTCTGCTCATATTCCGAGCAAAGCTTCATGGCCCCGTCTAAAATCTCCTGGTCCTCTGAATCGTACAAAGTCACCGTTACAAATGTGTTAAGCAAAAAAGACGACCTGCTGACAGGCTCCGCTTTCTTTCCGCATCCCGTCAAACAGGCCGCAATCATCATAATTCCTGTAATCAAAAGTGTTATCCATTTATTATTCATGGTACTTATTCTAACATTGAGGGGTATGAAAGTCAAGAAGGCACATTCGGTTGATCCCGTACCTGGGCAGCGGCCCTATAACGTATACACCTCCAAATTCCTATAGGCTCCCGCCATGGGGGCCAGCTGACGAAAGCCGATGCGGCCCACGCCAAGGAGAGGACCAAAGGTCTGCCCGTCGTCATCAAAGCGAAGGAGTTCCAGCTCCTCCGTCAGAAAACGAATTCTCCCGCCCTTTTTTTCCACACAAAGGCGGTACATCCGGTCCGCATCTGCAGCTGCGGGAATGGGATCGGCCCCCTGAGCTGTCAGATGAAAGCCGTAGCTTTTTCGCAGGTTGCAGGTATGAAAGGCTCGCTCATCAGGCTCCTTTCTCCTGAAATAGGACAGGTGGAAGGCATTGATATCGCCGTGGTGGTACTGATCGTAAATGCCTGTCCGCGGTTTAAGGGCAGGATCAAACACATCCTCTCCGTTTTGCCCCCCGGCAGCAAAAAAGAGCATGGCAAGCCCCGGCTCCCGCAGGGGGCGAAACTCCCAGCAGATCCTGATATCCGCAGGAAATACCCGGTCACACCAGAGAACAAAATTGGCCTTCTGGCCTTCTTTTGGCGACAGCCTGTTTTCAAGAACCATTCCCTCCTCTGAGAATGTCATTTCTGCCTGTCCCTCTAAGCGAAATCCCCTGAGATCCTCCGGGCATTTTAATGGATTGGTATAGATTGGCCCTTTTACCATCGAAGCGTCTCGCCTCCCTTTACCTCTGTGATCCTGCCGTCTATATCAAACCATATACTGCAGGCGTTGGGATTTACGGCCATGGTGCCGTCTACATCAAAAAACACCCGTCTGGCCGCCTCCAGGTAATCTGCAATCTGAATATTGGTGGCATACCAGATATCCTCTCTGCCGCCCATTCGCTCACAGAAGGTTTCCATCAGCTCCCAGTTGTTCCGATCCGTAAACTCGTAGCTGTGCCCCCAGACATACATAAGGTACAGATACTGGCGCTTATAGAGAGCCGCAAACTCCTCGCCCAGTTCTAAAAGCCTGTGGTTATGGTGACAGGTAGCCGTCCATCGGGTAAAATCGGATGGAATTTCAAATTTGTCTGTGCTTCCCACGGTTCTTCCATACCGGATCCCCAGGGAAGGAAGGAGCCTGCAGATCTCCTCATCATAGGAGCCGTTGGGATAGGCCAGTCCCCGGACGGGATATCCCAGATGCTCTTCCAAAAGCCTCCGGTCCCACAGGATCTGCCAGACTGTCTGATCGATGGGGCAGCGGGCGATGGTGGGATGCTGGAAGGTATGGCAGGCCACCTCATGGCCTTTGTAAAGCTCTCTCATCTCCTCTAACGGGATCCGTCTGCCCTCCTGCTTTAAGCCGGCATTGATATTGAAGGTTCCCTTGATGCCGTACCGGTTAAACAGCCTGACCAGACGACGGTCCTCCTCTCGTCCGTCGTCATAGCTCATGGTCAGAGCCTTGTGTCTGCCTCCTGGAAAGCAGGTGTAGATGACCCCCAGTTTCGGTTGATTGCCGTAAAGATCCATACTTTTCTATATCCTCCTATTCAAATTATGTATGATGTTCCTGTGGCCCTGTTCTTCCATCAGGCGCTCTCTTAAGGCCTCTGCCGCCATGGCGGCGTACAGCCGGGCCCCTCTTTGGGTGAGATGGATGCCGTCTGTGATATAAAGTCTGCAGCTTTCCTCTTCCCCCAGCCGCCTCTGGGTTTCTTCTGTTTTTCTGAACAGATCTATGAGAAAAATGTCATTTTCATCTGCAAACCATTTCATGGCTGCCGCATAGGACGCCAGATGCCCTCTTACCTCCTCTGCCTCTTCAGAAAAATCATGTTTCCCGATGCAGGTGCTCACAGGCGTCAGAAGTACAGGAACCGCTTCTGCCTCTCTGGCGGCTCTTATGTAATGCCCCAGAGAATCGCCAAACTTTTCCTCCGGCACGAACCGTTCTTCTCTGGATGCGCAGGCATCGTTATGGCCAAACTGGATCAGCAGGTAGTCTCCGGGCCTCAGATGAGCCCTGATATCCTCCAGACGTCCTTCCTCCCGAAAGGTCTTTGAGGACCGGCCTCCCATAGAGCAGTTATCCACCTCCAGATTCCGACACTGATACCGCCGCTCCTGTAAAAAGGGACTGTCCCCCCTGTGAAAGCATTGGATTACAGCCTCAGGACACAGATATTTTAACAGGTACTCTCCCCAGCCTGCCTGAGGCCGCTTATCCTCCTGATAGCTCTGGGAAACAGAATCTCCCGCCAGGTAGAGCACCGGCCTGCGTTTCATATAGGGGAGAATATCTTCTGCGTCCAGATCCGGGGCATAGTAAAAGGATGGGTATACCGGCTGATTATAGCAATTATTCTGCCATGCCACGCCGCAGCGGTACTGGATATCCTGCATCAGGCTTATCAATTTATGATCCGAGGGCTCCAGGGACGTATAGATGCGGATAGCGCTGCTGTCCGCGGTCCGAAGAAGCAGTTCTTCTCTGTAGTCTCCGAACAAATCCGCCACAAGGCAGGGATTCCCCTTGGTGCCGTTGTTGGTCAGGGTATCCCCCGGATCCAGCATCACTCCATGGGCCCAGTCGTTGACCACGCCTCTTGCCTCCTGCCCCAGATAGTCCGGGCCGTCTGTAACCTGGGTGGAATAGTCTGCTCCAAACCGGACAATCATATTGCTTCCCAGGGTATCCCCCCGCACCTTGTTTCCATGACAGTCAAAGGTTCCAACTCCGTTGACCCAGCAGCTGAGTCCTCTCTGTCCGGAAATCACAGCCCCGGTCATACAGCGCCCCAGATCCTCCCTGGCATATTCCCCGAAAATCACAGCGCCGTCCTCTGCCTGGCAGAGAGCATAGCCGTAAGGAGCCTCCCTGGCCCCCTCAAATACATGAAAAATCTCCATTCCCGGCCGATCGGGATCAATCTGGGCCGCCTGGATGGCGTCTCCGTGTCCCAGTTTTGCCAGAGAACCATCAGGCAGACGGTCAAAGGAGCTGTAAAGCAGACTGCCGTCATGGTCGATGACCGCCGCTCCGAAGATCAGCTCCATGTATCCGTCCCCATCCACATCTGCCGCGGAAAGAGAATGGTTTCCCTGGCCCGCCAGCGAGCCGTATACGGTGCTGGAACCTTTTTTTGCGTGTGGATGACTGCAGAACGGATTTTCCATGGGAACATGGCCGCTGTCCACCCGAAACCGCTCCTCAAGCTTCCCTTTTTTCAGGTCATAAGCCGCGATACAGCTTCTGGTGTAATACCCCCTGCAGATGATAAGGCTGGGATGGATGCCGTCTAAATAAGCCGCCGCTGATAAAAAACGGTCTGAGCGGTTGCATGGCTCAATCCGCGGCATGGCGTAGTCGCCCCACCGAAGGCCGTCATCCTCCCTTGGGAAGGGGAAGGGAATAGTGGTGATCTCCTGTCCGTCCCCTGCAAACACACTGAGATACTCCGGCCCTTCATATATAAATCCTTCAAAGCGGCGAAGGTCATTTTTTGCATGGCGTTTTTTCGCATACACATCCAGAAAATAGTCGGCCAGCCACGCTCCATCTTTTCTGCTTAAAGGATAGGAAAAACGGGGTTCTATGCCAAAACACTCCTCCAGAGACCCAGGCCACAGGCCATCTTTTACCTCCTGCTGATCCTGCCAGCTCTGAAATACGCGGATCAGATGCTCCCGGTAGCCGTCAGCAGAACAGACATAGCAGTCATTATGGCCATAGCCCTTCCTTATATCCTCCTTTGGCATGGTGATAAACCGGGAGCGTATCTCGCTGCCGTCCGGCCCGTAAAAGATCATACGGCTTCCCGGCGCCGTCTTAACGCTCATCTCTGCCTTCCCGTCTCCGTCCAGATCATAGCATATAAACTGGGTGTAGTGGGCTCCGGCCCGGATGTTGCAGCCCAGATCTAGACGCCAGAGCAGAAGGCCGGACTGTTTATAGCAGTCAATATATACAGGGCCTGTATAGCCTTTAACAGAAACGTCATGGGAATTGGACGGATCCCATTTTACAAAATACTCGTACTCCCCGTCTCCGTCCACATCGGCCACAGACATATCGTTGGCGGAATAGGTATACGCTTCTCCCGCCGGGGTGACGCCTCCGGCGGGTTTTCTAAGAGGAAGCTCAAACCAGGGCTTTTCCCAGACGGACACAGGGGGGCAAAGCTCCAAATCCCCGCTTCTGCTTACCTGATACCGATCTTTCGCCTTGCCTTCCGAATCCAGATAACAGAGGCTTTCCCCTGTTTCTCCGATTTTTTCGCCGTTTCTCCACACTGTAAAGGCCGGACTGCACAGGCTGCGCCTTTCATTCTCATACCCTGTCACCTCATCCAAAAGGAGTCTCCAGCTTAAAAACACGCCGTCCTGCGCCGGTACGGCCACAAGTCCCCGGCCAAGCCTCTCTAACTGAGGGCGGCGCACATGAGTTACCGGCGTCTCAAACGTCTCCTGAGCCTCCTGTTCCTTTCCGTTTCTCACCGAACGTACCTGAAAATAATGGGGGATATCCGTCCGCTTATTGAGATGAAACCGTCTTTCCTCCCCAGGCCCCGCCGCCTTCACCTGTAGAAAACGGGTTCCCGGATGCCTGCGGTCCGCCCAGTAAAGGCGGCTTTCTGTCTCACCGGGCGTCTCATCCCAGGTAATGGTGATCCCGTTTCTGTCAATTTTCTCACATCGGATCATTTCCATCCTTCCTTTCTCTGCCTTCAACGTCAACTGGGGCCGTAAGGCCGTTTACGCCTTATGCCAGTTTTCCGGTGGTTCTCCTGCCACCAGCGCCTTTACCTCCTCCATTGTCCTTGGCAGACGTTCCCGTATAAAATCCAGAACCATGATCACATTCAGACACCACTGTGCGGTAAAATTGGTGGAGATCCATGGTATTTCCTTTAAAACCGGCCGGTTTCCCACATTATTCTCCTCATGGATCACAAATCCCTCTGTATCCAGATCCGTCACCATAGCGTGAAGCAGAATCCTCCAGGCTGTATCTGCCAGCCAGGGATTCTTACGCCTTACAGCCCCGTAAGCCCCCATAGCGGCCGCCATAAACGGAAGGGTAAACTGACGTTCCCCAATAGAACCTTCGCTGCGCTTTAGCTGCTCCTCTCTGGGAAGATAGTAAAACTCGCCATACTCCGCAATCATATCCTTCCATCTCTCGTCCTCCATCATATCGGCCATCTCCATCCACACCGAGGGCGCTCCCATGCAGATCTGCAGATGGGTTCCTCCGGTGGCGCGCTCGCCGATATAGCGCAGATGAGCGCTGGCCGGGTCAAATTCAAAGTCCGGGCCGCTGACCAGGCGCAGGGGCGTATCTGCGATATCCTGGCTGCCTGTTTGGATCTTCTTTAAATACCGTTCATCCAGGGTGCGTTCCCACTGGGTCATCCAGTTGGCGCAGAGACTGGACCAGTCGGGGCCGCTTCTCGCGTGGGTGGGGAATACCATGTTCTCCTTATCATAAAATTCCCCTAAAGGATCCTTTCTCAAAAAAGTAAACTCATTGTCCTTAAGCTCCTCAAAGATATCCTCCATCCGGCGGTCTCCGGTGAGATAGTAAAAATACCGGTGGTGGGCCGCCATGGCGATCCGCGCCTCCTTACAGGGGCAGCCCCAGTGCCTTACATTGTGCCGGGAGCCCATACCCTTATAAGGACCGAAATGGTATACATCCACCTCGGAGGCGTGCCGGGAGAGCCGCTCAGCCATCTCAAAGGCATCGGCCCGGCCGGTTCTCATAAACATCAGCCACAGCCATAACGTAGGCACCAGTTCCGTATTATCCCAGGCATAGCCCCCCATATCGTAGCGCCATTGATGCCGGAACCGGTCGTAGGTGTGCATAAAATCGCCGTAATTAAAAAGACCGTACCAGTTTCTCTGATCCACCTCCTGCTTATAAAAATCAAGGGCTCGCTCCAGCTGTCCCTCTAACCATCGCTCTGTCTGAGTGTTCCCCTCCGGCAAAGACCAATACCCAAAAGCCCTGCAGCTGTGATAATACTCCGGCGTTCCCACATAGACCGCCGGGTTTGAAACGCTTTCTGTAAACGCCCCTAGCGTTTCTTCGCAGGCGCACATCTCCTTTGTCAGCTCCAGGCTGCACTCGCTTGTCACAGCAATACCGCAGGCGCTGGCTCCTTTAAAATCATAACCCTCATAATAGCTCTGATTGTACCCCCGATTTGCATAGTGGCCAAAATCAAAGGCATCGGATGAGGGAGAGTAAAACCAGGTTACTGCCTCGATCTCATGGCCGCTTAAGCCCTTTACCGTATAGCCCGACGGATAAGTCTGCCAGAAGTTGCGCACTCCAAGCATCACGCCGCCGGCCTCCGAGCCGAAGGCCAGGCCTCCCCTGGCCCGAAGGCCGTGAATACAGTCAATCCAGCAAAGTCCCTCCCCTGCCTGTTTCTTTTTTATGGAAAAATGGGTGGGCGCATCCTGAACGATATCATATGTATCCCAGAAGGGCATGGCCTTAATTACCGTATTTACCCGTTCCAGAGCCTCTCCCTCCGGGAAAACCGCCTCTCCCCGGCATTGCTTCTCGTAAAGCTCCTCCGGTATTTTGGGCCTCCAGGTGAGAAGATTCGCCGTACTCTCTGAAAATGAGCCTGCATCGCCCAAAAAACGCAGATGACGGTTGTAAATTTTCCCCTCTGCCGGGAACACAGCCTTCAGGCCGATCCCCTTTAAAAAGTCCGTCTCCTCGCATCCATCATATGCAAAGGTATACTGCATATCCAGACGGCAATCATCCGCTCCCACAAAGAGCCGCAGGATGAAGGGAATCATTTCCTCTGCGTCATTTTTGTGGATACCTTCAAATTTCAGCACCGCACGAAGAGGCCCCGCCTCCTCTGCTGTCACCTTTTGTATTCTTCCTGTAAACCCTGTGACGGCGGACGAAACGTTCTCCCCCTCCCACGTCCTTCGCTCCAGTCTCAGGACAGACGTAAGGGCCATGATCCTGCATTTTCCGTCCACACGGTAGTCTGAGATCAGCTTCTCACCAGAGGCTCCCGCAAAAAAGGAAACCCTGTCCGTTTCCACCAGAATACCGTTCTTTTGCTCCGTCAGACGAAGAGAGTGTTGGGCAGCTGCCTCCTTTTCCCCTTTCTTTAACCGTTCCACGCAAAAATGCTCTCCCAGCCCTTTCGCCTTTGCCGTATGCGCCGTCCATTTTATGCTTCCATCTTTATAATAGGCCGTTATCCGGCTCTGAAGGGGGATCTTCCTTCCGTCCTCTCCCACTGCCTTAAGGGCATCCTCCCGGTGCAGTTCGCCCTTTGGCCAGATACAGCCAAACTGCGCCATTCCCTGTGCGCTTCTTCCTTCCAGTCTGTGTAATTCCATGGTTTTTCCCTTTCCTAAAAAATATTCCGGCGGCCCTGAATGATCTCAGAACCGCCGGAGCCATTTTCCTGTCTTATTTTGTCTGATCTGCCTGATACATCTGATTCAGTTCTTCGATCAGGCGGTCGCCGCCGCGGTCCAGCCAGGTTTTGGCTGCCTTCTCAAAGCCAGCGTCGTCTAACTGTCCGCAGATATACTGGGTTCTGGCGTCATCAATGATCTGTTCGATATCCGTACCGACTTCCGCATTAACCTCTGAGCTTGCCAGATATCCCAATGCCGGGTTTGTCACAGCAATAGGACGGCATATCTCATAGGCTGCGTACTGTGCAGCTGTAGGCTCATCCTGCTCTAACTCTGGAGAGGCTGCAATAATATTAGGGATGTAGGGGATCGCCTGATTCAAACCATTGCTTGCAGCCTGCTCTAAGGGGATATCGCTTAACTTCCTGATCTTGCCCTCAGCGGTAAGCTCGTAGTTCATACCTTCCAGGCCATAATCAGCCAGCACCAGCATTTCATCATCGCACATCTTGTCTAAGAAGTGCAGGCAGGCTTTTACATCCTCTTCTGTCTTGGCTCCTGCCTTGGTAATCAGGAAATAGCCGTTGTAGCCGGAGGTTGCAAGCGTCTTATCGTTAATAGGGCCTACCAGCTTCATGGAAGCAGTCTTTGACGGATCCACAACCGATTTCACATCATTTGACTCATAATACTGCCAGATTCTCTTTGCTCCGTCCATCACGTCGATAAACGCTCCTGCCTCGCCCTTTTTGCAGGCTTCTCCAAAGGTGCCGGAGTCTACGGCCGCCCAGTCCTTGCGGATCAGGCCTTCCTCGTAGATCCTGCGCATCCATTTTAAAGCTTCCTTAAACTCCTCCGTCTGGTGAACAGGCACCAGCTTTCCATCCTGCTCTACCCACTCATTTCCACAGCCAAACCAGGTCTGAATAATATCCAAGGGCCCGGTATACTTAGTCATCTCCAGACCGAAGGTATCATCTTTGCCGTTGCCGTCGGGATCCTCATAGGTAAATTTATAAAGCATATTGTAAACGTCCTCAATGGTCTTTGGCGGCTCGGTAATACCAACGGCCTCTGCCCAGTCCTCGCGGTAAGCAAAGCCATAGCGGCCAATCTCTCTTGCCTTGTAAAGACCTACCATCTTTCCGTCTACGGTCATGGCCTTTGCGACTTCCTTATTATACTGAGACAGATTTGGATACGCCTCTTTATCCTCCAGGAAAGGAGCCAGGTCCCAGAACGCTCCCTTTCTTGCAGCGTCTACCACATTGGCTGTCATATCCTTTTTGGCACCCAGGATCATGGGCATATTGTCACGGTCCATTAAGGTAATGCCGAACTTTTCATCATAGGTGCCGTCCTGTTCCCAGCGCCAGTCCACATGAGTTCCCGTATACTCCTCATACATCTGAATGACCTTGTCAGACCCTTCGTTTGCAAGGCTGGTACCCGTAAAGGTGGGAACCATGATGGATACAGAAGGCTTTCCGTCTGCAGCCTGCTGCGACTGCCCCTCCTTAGAGGATGCTTCTTTGCCTGCGCAGCCGGTTACGGCGGGGGGCCCCCGCGGAGCGGGGGGGGCGGTTTTGACTAATGGACCGCAGCCGGTCGCGTGGTCTGCCATCAGAGCGGCAGCTGCCAGTGCCATTACTTTTTTTCCTGTTTTTCTCATAATTAAATCCCTCCAATTTTATTTTTATACTGTCTGTTACCCCTTTACAGAGCCTACCATCACGCCCTGAGTAAAGTATTTCTGGATAAATGGATATACCAGAAGGATGGGAACGGTTGCCACCACCGTAGTTGCCATCTTCACTGCCTTCTCCGGAGGAGCGCCCCAGATACCCCAGTCAAAACCGCTGTCAGAGGAAATGCTGGATGTGAGGAAAATGATCCTCCTTAAAACGATCTGCACCACTTCCTTGCTGCTGTCGGAAATATACATCATCGCGTTAAAGTAGGAGTTCCAGTGGCTGACCGCATAGAACAGGGATACGGAAGCAATGCTGGGCTTTGAAAGCGGGAGAATGATCTTGCAGAAGATCTCTAGATCGTTGCAGCCGTCAATCCTGGCCGCCTCCTCAAGCTCCATGGGCAGCCCCTGAAAGTAGTTCTTAATGATAATCATGTTGAAGGCATTGATGGCTCCCGGCAGCCACAGAGCCCAGAAGGTATTCTTAAGGCCCAGAGAATCCACTACCATATACATGGGGATCATGCCCGCAGGGAAAAGCATGGTAACAATGACCATGTTTGTGAAAAATACTCTTCCCTTAAAGTACGGTCTGGAAAGAGGGTATGCCAGGGTACACGAAAGAAACATATTGATAAAGGTTCCCACAGCTGTTACGATTACTGTATTTTTCAGCCCTTTAAACACATCGCCGGTGCGCAGGATGTACTGGTACGCATTGAGGGAAAATTCCCTGGGAATCAGAAAGAACGCCCGTTCTGTCAGTTCCCGCTCCGTTGCAAAGGAACCGGCTATAATGTAAATAAATGGAAGCAATGTTATCAGGGCAAAGGCTCCCACGATGAGATATAAGAGCACCTGAACCGCCTGATCCGCCGGACTTCTCTTAATTGCTGTACTCTGTTTTGCCATTTCATTTCCTCCCCTTTTAATAGAATCCTGATTCTCCAAAGACCTTCGCAAGACGATTGGCCCCCAGAACCATGATCATGCTGACTACAGACTTAAACAGTCCTGCCGCCGTTGCCAGTGAATAGTTGCCGTTTGCAACTCCCTTGGTGTAGATATAGGTATCAAATACGTCCGAAACCGCCCGGTTCATGGAATTTTGCATCAGGAAAATCTGCTCATAGCCTGTATTCAGAAGCTGGCCCACCTTTAAAATAAGCATGATCACTATGGTGGCTCGGATGGCCGGAAGCGTAATGTGCCACAGTTTCTGCCAACGGTTGGCTCCGTCTACGGCTGCCGCCTCATAGAGCTGTACATCCACGCCTGAAAGAGCCGCCAGGAAAATGATTGTGCCGTAGCCTGTTTCCTTCCACATACTCTGCCCGATAATCATCGGTACAAACAGATTTGGATTACTCATGATGTCGGGCGCATTTTCACCAAATACGGTTTTTATAATGTGATATACAAAGCCGTCTGTAGTGTTAAAAAGCTGGGCAGTCAGCGTAGCCACGATCACCCATGAAATAAAGTGCGGAATGTAGACCATGGTCTGTGTGACACGCTTAAACATCACGTTTTTTAATTCATTTAGTATCAGGGCCAGTATAATCGGAGCCGGAAAATAAAAGATCAGGCTGGTAATGGATATTTTAAGCGTATTACCAAGAATGGTTAGAAAATCCGGTCCAGTGAGAAATTTCTTAAATACGTCAAAACCTACGATGGGGCTGTGAAGAATCGCCCCCAGCATGGAATCTCCGTTGTAAGGGCTGAAATCCTCGAATGCCATCAAAAGCCCGAACATGGGAAGGAAACAAAATACCAGCATCCAGATCACTCCCGGCGCTATCATAATGTAGAGCCATTTATGTGTCTGGAGAGCGTGTTTCCAGGTTCCCGCTTTTGGTTTCTTGGCGGCCGCAGCCGCTGCTTTTTCTCCCATAATATCCTCCTTTTTTTGCTGGGCATCCCCTTATTTCAGGGAGCATCCGGGACGTTCTCTTACGTATCCGGCTTCTGAGCCGATGCCCCACTGTGTTTTTGTCCTTTGACTTTAAGCGGATTGTACAGGGAGTCTTTTTGATTTGTAAAGTTTCATTTTATAGCCTGTATTTTAAAGCTGAAAAATCCCGGAATCCCTTGCAAAATAAGGAAATTCCGGGATCTGTCCCAGGAGAGTTATCATTATCTTTCCTGCCTGTGTGCTGCTTTTTTGGCAAATGCTCCTGTTCTTTCTGATGTAATCTAGCGCGGGCCGGAACCCGATTTTTGTCCCCCGTTCTCTCTTTCCAGGGCGTTCCTTCCCTGGCCTACTTTCTGTGCTCCCTGCGGTATCTGGCAGGAGTGGTGTTCTCCATCTTGCTGAAAAAGCGGATAAAATTCTGAACGCTGGTGTAATGAAGTTTCTGCGCGATCTCCGCTACACTCAACTCCGTGGTCAAAAGCAGCTGATGCGCACGTTCGATCCGAACCTGGTTGACCAGGTCGGTAAACGTGGTATTCTTTTCTTTTTTAAGAACCTTCCACAGATAGGTTGGATGATAGTTCATCTCAGCGGCGCATTCATTTAAAGTAATATTGCCGTCATTTTGCCGGATTAAGCCGATGATCGTCTTGTACAGCTCTGAATCCTCGGTGTGGCGGTTCTTTACCATAGCCTCCATCACTGGCTTTAAGACGCTTTCATTCATAAACCTGCGAAGCTGCTCATAGTCGTAGATCCGAAGGGCCCTCTGCAGCAGGTTGGCCCGGTTGTCCGGAAAAATATCATTGAGAGAAAGCCCCAGGCTCTCCGGTACTCCCATGACGGCCACCATGATCCTCATGATATAAAGATCCCGCTCTCTTCCCATGATCTCTTTATTTTCCAGACGCCGGATCACTGTATCCATAAAATTGGCGGCCTCTTTGGGGGTTCCGTGGCTGATGGTGGTCTTTAATTCATTTTCCACTACCAGGTCATAGGCAGCGTTCCGGCTGTGGCCCCGTTGGGCATAATCCTCAAACAGAACCAGGCCGGGCTGGGATTTTACAGAGTCCCGGTTCTTTGTCTGAATCGAAAGGGCCTCTCTGCACTCCTGATAGGCAACACTGCAGTCTAACAGCCGGGTAAAGATCCGGCTGATCCCCACAGACAGACGGATCCCCCACTGGGACATGGCCTCATCTTCCATATTCTTATACATCTGGGCCGTGACCAGATCCAGCTGATACTCGTCCGGGCCGGAGGTGATGATCACCAGACGCTTTTTAAATATAATGGGCACAAACGAAAGCTCCGTAAGAAAGCCTCTGAAATGGGCACAAAGCTCCTCCGGTTTGGGAAGCGGCAGTTCCTCCTGATCCCCCTCTCCCTGCAGAAGCTTCGGCTCAAACACACTCATACGGTATTTCTTTGCCGAAGAAAGCTCCAGAAGCCGCAGCTGCTCCTCCACATAAGGCTCATCTGCTTCCCCGCTGACGATCCGGTCCAAAAACAGCTCCTGCATATGAAGCTTCTGCTGTCCTACAGTCTCCTCCAGCCGATCCATGGTTCCCTCGTACCGTTTCAGTATCAGACGGATCAGATAAAGGGATACAATGGTCAGAACTCCCACGATCAATGCCGCCGCTACAAACTGCAGGGAGGCTCCCCATGTGTTTGCCAGATCGTAGGCAATATAATAACGATATCCGCTTCCCGTGTCCGTAAGGGAATACCCCAGATATTTCCTGTTATCTGCCCCCTTAAACCGTCCCCACAGTCCTGTCTGATCGGGATGACGTTCCAGATATCCGCTGACAGCCTCTGTATTCCCGATAAAGCGCTGGCCGCTGTAGCTTAAGACCTCTACCTTATACCCGGAATCTGCAAAAGGCTCCATAAATGTCTCAAAGGCAGCGGGATTGAGCTTAATCAGCAATATGTAACGCAAAGCGGAACCATAAGTGCCTCCCTTGATCACAAAATGCTCCCCGGAAAGATCTGCATAATTGCTCTCTCGAAGCCTGTTTTCCCCTGTCTTACTCTCCTCTTTTGGCGGACGGCTGTCCCAGCCTACATAGAGAAAATTCTCCTCCTGCTCCTTTAAAAACGCCTCCAGTTCATCCCGGTTTGAGGCCTCCTCCATGGAGAACAGACCATAGTTATTCAGGATCCAGCCCTGCTCCACATTGATAAAATCGTATTCTTCAATATAATTGGCAATATGGTAATCCCCTTCCAGCTGATTCTGCACACTCCGCAGCTGCTGATAGCTGGTATAGGGAGGCTCCTTTTGTTCCTTCAGCCATTTGAACTCATCCCGGCTGGTAAAGGTCAGATAATAGGAACGGATGGATGACAGCATATTTTCTGTATCCGAAGAAAAGCTGCTGCCGTAAGCCTCCAGTGCGCTTTCCATACTTCTGCTTTCGTTATGAAAAAACAGATATGCGGAAATACACCCCAAAACCATCAGCGGCAGCATCACGATCCATATAATATGGTGAAACATATCTTTACTGTATAATTTAGCCAGCCTGTCTTTCACTTGATCACCTTTTTCATTCCAAATTTTCCCGTTTTTTATATTATCACGGGGAGGGGCGAGCGTCAATAGACTCATAAAGTCCGCTCCTCCGCTCTAACTATTTGGCAACAAAAAAACTTGGGGGAAGAATCCACTCTTCCCTCAAGTTCGTATCTTCGGTCTTTTGTCCCTTACTCGTCAATGGAGTAGTTAGGAGCTTCTTTTGTAATATGGATATCGTGAGGATGGCTTTCCTTTAAGGAAGCGGCAGAAATCTTCACAAATCTTGCCGTGTTCTGCAGAGTTGGAATATCCTGCGCTCCGCAGTAGCCCATACCGGCTCTCAAACCGCCTAACAGCTGGAATACTGTATCCTCGACCATACCCTTGTAAGCCACACGGCCTTCCACGCCTTCCGGCACCAGTTTCTTAGCGTCGGTCTGGAAGTAGCGGTCCTTACTGCCGTTTTCCATGGCGGCGATGGAACCCATACCACGGTATACCTTGTACTTACGTCCCTGATACAGCTCGAACGTACCCGGACTCTCGTCGCAGCCTGCAAACATACTTCCCATCATACATACGCTTCCGCCTGCGGCAATGGCCTTTGTAACGTCTCCGGAATACTTGATGCCGCCGTCAGCGATGATCGGAATGCCATATTCCTTTGCCACATTATAACAGTCCATAACGGCTGTGATCTGAGGCACGCCGATACCGGCTACCACACGGGTGGTACAGATGGATCCTGGGCCGATTCCTACCTTCACACAGTCAGCACCCGCCTCGATGAGGGCTCTTGTAGCGTCTCCAGTAGCTACGTTGCCTGCCACTACCTGCAGATCAGGGAATGCGTCCTTGATCATCTTTACGCAGCGGATCACGTTTGCGGAATGACCATGGGCAGAGTCAAGGACAATCACGTCCACCTTCGCCTCTACCAGAGCAGCCACACGCTCTAACACATTAGCCGTAATGCCCACGCCGGCGCCGCAGAGCAGACGTCCCTGCTCGTCCTTTGCAGACAGAGGATACTTAATCTGCTTTTCAATGTCCTTGATTGTGATCAGGCCCTTTAAGTTGAAATCGTCATCTACAATAGGAAGTTTCTCTACTCTGGCCCTGGCAAGGATGGCCTTGGCCTCTTTGAGAGTCACGCCTTCCTTTGCAGTTACCAGACGTTCGGAGGTCATGCACTCCTTAATGGGACGGCTGAAATCCTCCTCAAACTTTAAGTCGCGGTTGGTGATGATACCGACCAGCTTCTTTCCCTCTGTGATCGGCACGCCGGAAATACGGAACTTTGCCATCAGATCATTGGCATCCTTTAAGGTATGCTCCGGAGAAAGGTAGAAGGGATCGGTGATAACGCCGTTCTCCGAACGCTTTACGCGGTCTACCTCCTCCGCCTGCTCCTTAATGGACATATTTTTGTGGATAATGCCGATACCGCCCTGACGCGCCATGGCAATGGCCATACGGTGCTCCGTAACAGTATCCATGCCTGCGCTCATAAGGGGGATATTCAGCTTGATCTTTTTTGTAAGATAGGTGGTGAGATCTACCTGATTTGGAATCACTTCTGAATAAGACGGAACCAGAAGCACATCATCAAAGGTAATGCCTTCGCCGATAATCGTACCCATTGAAACTTCCTCTCTTTCTGCGTAATTACTTGCCCTCTGAATCTTATTAGTATCTTATACTAGCAAATTTTACATAGGTTGTCAAACCCATTTTTTCGTATGTATTCATTGATTTTACTAATAAGAAACCATCAGCCGCCCTAATATCCGGCTAGAGAACGAATTTCCTTGGAAATGCGCGGCGCATGGCTCCCAGCATCTTCTCATTGGGCTCAATGAGAACCTTCATGGTGTCCGCACCCTTCTGGTACATGAGAGCGTAGACCTTTCCTCCCTGTTTCCCGGAGGTACAGTCCATAATCTTCATCCCCTGCTTGGAGTAGTCCTTTAACATATAGGAATCTGCGGGAGCAATCAGCTGAATGTCGTCCTTCTCACAGTCAAACGCCTTTTTGCGTCTGGCCTTTCCCATGATGCGGTCGATCCGCAGGCCGCCCTCGGCAAACAGATATTCATATTCCACACTGAGATTTAAAAAGATAAAATAGGTGGCAGCGCCCGCTGCTGTCAAGATCACAACCCCGATCACAGTCTGAAGAGCCAGAAGCACAGAAAAAGCGCATACCAGAACCATGATGATCTTCACCGGAATCGCGTAGACGGGGTCCCTGCGCTTTACAAGCCATTCAATATAGTTTTCTTCCATAACAAACTCTCCTGTCATAATTTTTTGTCCTTTTTATTATACACTACTTCCCAGCTTATTTCCAGTCACATTTTACCGTTTGCGCCATACCTTAATAATAAGAACAAACAGGTACAGGTGCTTATCCTTGAATCCTTCTCTTTCTTTAAGCGATATAAAGCCGGGAGAGCGCGCCAGGGTCCGAACGCTTTTGATCACGGGAGCCATGCGCAGGAGGCTTTTAGATTTGGGGCTGACCTTTGATACCCCAGTAGAATGTCTGGGGGTGAGCCCTTTGGGAGATCCGGCGGCCTACCGGATCCGCGGAGCGGTAATCGCCATCCGAAGGGCCGACAGCCGCCAAATCCTTGTATACTGAAACGGAGGAACCATGAAACCAGCTCATTCTTTTTTGAGAAAACACCCTTTTAATGCAAATGATCGCTCCGCAGGTGAACCCGCAGGCCATCTGACAGCAGCCCTGGCAGGTAATCCCAATGTGGGGAAAAGTACCTTATTTAACAGTCTCACCGGCAGTTCCCAGCACACCGGGAACTGGGCCGGCGTGACTGTATCCTGCTCCAACGGGATCTGCCGCTCTAAGACGGGCTCCTATACCCTGACCGACCTGCCCGGCACCTATTCCCTGATGGCACATTCGGAAGAAGAAGCCGTTTCCCGGGATTTTATCTGCTTTGGAGACTGTGATGTAACAGCTGTCGTCTGCGATGCTACCTGCCTGGAGCGAAACTTAAATCTGGTACTCCAGATTCTGGAAACAGGAAAGCGAACCATGGTCTGTGTCAACCTTATGGATGAAGCTGCCAAAAACAGGATCCGCGTGGATCTTGAGGGACTGGAGGCCGCTCTTGGCGTCCCGGTTTCAGGAACAAACGCCAGGCGCAGGCAAACGCTGGGCCATTTTCTCCTGAAGCTGGATGCGGCGGTAAAGGAAGAGGCCCCCGCTCCCTTTTTTATCGCCTATGATCCCCCCATTGAGGCCGCCATTTCCATTGTGCAGCCCTTTACGGAACGGTTCTCCCCCCGGCTCTCTCCCAGGTGGCTGGCCCTGCGGCTGCTGGAACAGGATGAAGGGCTTTTGAAAGCAGCAAACACCTTTTTACAGGAGGATCTGTCCCAGGACGCAGCGCTGTCGGAAGCGCTTAAGCAGGCACAGTCTGTGCTTTATGAGGCCGGTATCTTTGAAGATGGGTTAAAAGACCGCATCGTCTCCGGGATCGTAGCCGCGGCAGAAGCGATCGCTGCCCAAACAGTCTCCCTGCCGGAGGGAACCTACGGCTTAAAGGACCGGTATATGGATCGGATTCTTACAGGGCGGATCGCCGGGTATCCGGCTATGCTGCTTTTGCTGGCCCTTGTATTCTGGCTTACCATTACCGGGGCCAACTATCCTTCCGCCCTGCTTTCTGACTTTTTTTTCTCTTTTCAGGAAAAGCTCATAGCCCTGTTTTTGGCCGCCGGCGCTCCTGACTGGCTGACAGGAGCTCTGATCCTTGGCGTATACCGGGTGCTGGCCTGGGTGGTCTCTGTGATGCTGCCCCCGATGGCCATTTTCTTTCCCTTATTTACACTTTTGGAAGATTCCGGCTACCTTCCGCGAATCGCTTATAACCTGGACCGCCCCTTCCAATGCTGTAAGGCCTGCGGCAAACAGGCGCTCACCATGGCTATGGGCTTTGGCTGCAACGCGGCCGGGGTGACTGGCTGCCGGATTATCGACTCTCCCAGGGAACGGCTTTTAGCCATCCTGACCAACAGCTTTGTCCCCTGCAACGGGCGGCTTCCGGCGCTTATTACCCTAATCTCCCTGTTTTTTACAGGATCGGCGGGAACATATTCCTCTTTTTCAGCCGCCCTTTTTCTAACCCTGTTTATCCTTTTGGGAATAGCCATGACCTTTTTTGCATCCTGGCTTTTGTCCGCCACCCTGCTGAAAGGGGTACCCTCCTCCTTTACCCTGGAGCTGCCCCCCTACCGCCGTCCGCAGATCGGCCGGGTGATCTGGCGTTCTGTCCTGGACCGGACGCTCTTTGTATTAGGGCGGGCCGCCGCCGTCGCCGCTCCCGCAGGTCTGGCGATCTGGATTCTGGCAAATATTTCCATCAATAATATAAGCCTTCTGGGCCATATCAGCGGATGTCTGGATCCCCTTGGGCGGCTTCTTGGCATGGACGGCGTGATCCTTATGGCCTTTATCCTGGGGCTGCCTGCCAATGAAATCGTGATCCCCATCATCGTCATGGCCTATACGGCCCAGGGAACTCTTATGGATCCTGGCAGTCTGGCAGACCTTAAAACGCTTTTGGTTTCCCAGGACTGGACCTGGGTTACAGCACTGTGTACCATGGTATTTTTCCTCCTTCACTGGCCCTGTTCCACCACTCTGATGACCATAAGAAAAGAGACCGGCAGTATGAAATGGACCTGTCTGGCCTTTTTCCTTCCCACTGCCTGCGGAATGGCGCTCTGCATGATGATCGCGGCCGGGACCCGGCTCTTGACTTTCCTGTAAGGTACTTATATAATAATTCCCAGTATTCACATATGAATAATGTATATAACTGCAGCGCCCCGTATCTCGAAGTCCCGGCAATGAGCCGGTCATAAAAACAGATATCCGGGGACATTTGCACACACCCATAGAAGGAGTTTATTATGACAAAAAACTACGATCACAGACAAAACAGGGGGGCCCGCTCCTCTTACCGCGGCCCCAGAAAAGGACGCAGAACACCTAAAAAAGCGTTTCTTCCGCTGGCGGCTGCCGGAACGGGGCTCCTTCTTCTGGCGGCCGTATCAGCAGTCACAGTCTCTCATTTTAAAGGAAAAGGAGCTTCCCAAACGCAGGAATCCCCGGCCCCTGATACAGAACCGGCACTGACGGCAGCTTCTGTAACCGTCAACGGTATTTCTCTGGAAGGTCTGAATCAGGATGAGGTATATGAAAAGATAAAAGAACTTTTCCCCTGGTCTATGAAGGCTGCCTACGGAGATGAGCAGCTGCCTGTAACAGACCTTTTACAGCCCCGGTTAAAGAAGTGGGCCCAACAGCTGTGCACTTCCTCCCAGTCCGGTGAGATCACGCTTACAGCCGCAGACCTGGTGGACGACCAGCTGGAAAAAGACGCGCTGGCTCAGGCCAGAACGCTGGCAGGACAGTGGGAAATCGCTCCGAAAAACAGCGGACTGGATTATTTTGACAAAGAAAAAGGAAGCTTTGTATTCAGCGACGGCTGTTCCGGCATTGAGATCGACGAGGAACAGATGGCCCAGGATATTCTTTCAGCTATCCGTGAAAATCGTCTGGACGCAGTGATCACCGCCCGTTCCTCAGACGCGGCCCCCGCTCTCTCGGCGGCCCAGGCCAAAGAAGCGTACAAAACCATCGCCACTTTTACTACGGAAACCACCAACAACCAGAAGCGCAATACCAATGTCCGTCTGGCGGCAGAAGCCTTAAACGGCACCATCGTCCAGCCGGGAGAGGAGTTTTCCTTTAATTCTGTTGTTGGTCAGCGAACCGCCGAAAAGGGATATCAGGAAGCGGCGGCCTACAACAGCGGTTCTGTGGTCCAGGAGATCGGCGGCGGGGTCTGCCAGATCTCAAGCACCCTGTATCGCGTGGTATTTAACGCGGGAATGAAGGTGACGTTCCGCCGTTCCCATACCTTTGAGCCAAATTATGTAACCCCCGGCCAGGATGCAGCCATCAGCTGGGAACAGCCGGATTTTCGTTTTGTAAATACCTCCGACGCTCCCATTGGTATCCGGGCCAGCTACGCAGACCGCAAGGCTACCGTATCGATCTATGGGATTCCGGTTCTTGAAGACGGCGTTTCCTGGGATCTTTATTCTGAAAAGGTGGAGGAACTGGATCCTCCGGAGCCGGAATATGTAGAAGATCCAACACTGGCTCCTGGAACGGAAAAAGTGGTAAAGGCAGCTACGCCGGGAAGCCGATGGGATACCTATAAAGTGGTATCCAAAAACGGGAAGGAAATCGAGCGCACGCTGGATCACTCCAAATCCTATAAAGGCCACGCGGCAGTAATCCACAGGAACACATCCTCAGGAGAAACCGCACCGTCACAGGCCGGAACTGATGCCGCGGCGCCTACAGAGACAAGCGCGGCGCACACGGCAGAAGGCCAGACGTCAGGAGCTACAGAAAACGCTGGCAGCACCTCTTCCTTAGAAAACGGCAGCCAACCCGCTGGTTCCGAAAGCACCGCTCCCTCTCCCACGGTAGACGGTATGCCGGAGGGATACACTCCGGGAACTGGTGTGATCGCTCCCTTTCAGCCGGAAAACCAATAACCCGTTATATTTTTGACAAACACAGTCCGCAGATAAGGCAGGTGGCTTATGAATCTTTCCTATTTAAAGTACGCAGTTGAGGTGGAAAAGACAGGCTCTATCACTAAGGCAGCCCAGAATTTTTATATGAACCAGCCCCATTTAAGCAAGATCATACGGGAGCTGGAGCGGGATCTTGGCGAGGCTATCTTTGACCGGACAAGCCGGGGGATGATTCCCACAAAAAAGGGGGAAGAGTTCCTGCGGTATGCCAGAACCATTATGGCCCAGGAGGAGCAGATTGAAGCCCTCTGCACCAGAAACCGGGAAAGCGCCCTGGAGTTTCGGTTCTGCGGCCCCAGGGCTACTTATATCGCCTGCGCTTTTACAGAATTTCTCTGCAGTACAGATACACGTTTTGCTGTAAATATCCATTATATGGAAACTAATTCAAAAAATGTGATTCGCCTGGTCTCCTCCAAGGAATTTGATCTGGGTATCGTGCGCTGTCAGTCGGTCTATGAGCCCTATTACCAGAAGCTGTTTCAGGAGGAAAATCTGGAATCCAGCCTTCTGTGGGAATTTTCCTCCCGGCTGCTTATGTCTGCAGACCATCCGCTGGCAAAAAAGACCGGACTTACCTACCTGGACTTAAATGATTCCATTGAAATCCTCCAGGGGGATTCCAAGGATCCTTCCTTCTCCTTTGAAACTCAGGCTGTTTCTTCCACCGGCGGTAATTCCAGGCGCTGTATCTCTGTCTATGACCGGAGCAGCCAGTTCGCCCTGCTGCGCCGGCTTCCAAGAGCCTATATGTGGACCTCCCCCATTCCCTACCGGGAGCTTGCCCAGGAGGGCCTCATCCAGCGCCCCTGCGCCTATCCCGGAAATCTGCACCGGGATCTTCTCATCTGCCGCAGAGGCTGCCGCATGAATCAGCCCGAAAAAGAGGTGATACAGAGCCTGAACCGCATGGTCAGCCAGCTGTCCGATTAGTCTCCCGCGGTATGCATGAACGGATATCCTTTCAGGCATACCGCTATTCCATTTTCATATCTACCCGGATCCATCTGCCTGTGGTATCCTATATTTGTTAAAGAAATATCATTCTTTTAAATACAAACATATGGAGGTTACACAGATGAGATTTACATTACCAAGAGATTTATATCATGGAAAAGATGCTCTGGAAGCTTTAAAGACCCTGACAGGCAAAAAAGCCATCGTTGTAGTGGGCGGCGGCTCTATGAAGCGGTTCGGATTCCTTGACAAGGTTGTGGATTATTTAAAAGAAGCCGGAATGGAAGTCCAGCTGTTTGAGGGTGTTGAGCCGGATCCATCTGTAGAAACGGTCATGAAGGGTGCAAAGGCCATGCAGGAATTTGAACCAGACTGGATCGTAGCCGTAGGAGGAGGTTCCCCTATTGACGCCGCAAAGGCCATGTGGGCATTTTATGAGTACCCTGAGATCAGCTTTGAGGATCTGATCACTCCATTCAGCTTCCCCACCCTGCGTACAAAGGCAAAATTCTGCGCTATCTCCTCTACCTCCGGCACCGCTACCGAGGTAACTGCGTTCTCTGTTATCACCGATTACGCAAAGGGCATCAAATATCCTTTAGCAGACTTTAACATCACTCCTGATGTCGCTATCGTAGATCCGGCTCTGGCTGCGACCATGCCGAAGAAGCTGACTGCCCATACAGGAATGGACGCCATGACCCACGCAATCGAGGCATACGTTTCCACCCTTCACTGTGAATATACCGATCCTCTGGCTCTTCATGCCATCGAAATGATCAACGAGTATCTGGTTCCCTCCTACAATGGAGATATGGATGCCCGCGCTAAGATGCACGACGCACAGTGCCTGGCCGGAATGGCATTTTCCAATGCTCTCCTTGGAATCGTTCACTCCATGGCCCATAAGACCGGTGCTGCATACTCCGGCGGCCATATTGTTCATGGATGTGCCAATGCAATGTATCTGCCAAAGGTAATCCGTTTCAACGCAAAGGAGCCGGAAGCTGCCGCAAGATACGCAAAGATTGCACGATTTATCAATCTGCCGGGAACCACCGACGAGGAACTGACAAATGCCCTCATCGCCCGTCTGCGTGAGATGAATGAACAGCTGGATATTCCTGCCTGCATCAGGGATTACGAGGGCGGTATCATCGACGAAGCCGAGTTTATGGAGAAGCTGCCCAAGGTAGCTGAACTGGCTGTTGGCGATGCCTGCACAGGTTCTAACCCAAGAACCATTGATCCAGAGCAGATGGCGAAGCTGTTAAAATGCTGTTTCTATGATGATGAAGTTGATTTCTGATCGGAACCATATTCCTGATCTGCCTGTCCTTCCATAGAAGATAAAGCTGCAAAGTCCAGCTTATCCACCAGGATCCGCTCAAGAAGCCGTAAGAATCCACAAAAAGCTGCTGTTACATACACCTCAAGAAGGCTTGTAATAAAGCCGGAGGCATACCACAGCGCCAGCGCTGCTGCCAGAAGCTCAGTTAAGAGCAGGCGAAGCCAAAAAAAGATTCTTCGGTCTGAGCGGATCTTTTTTGTAAGAAAATCCCAGAGAGCCAGCATGAACAGGACAGGGGACAGAAAGGCAAGCAGGACGTGAAGATCAGACGCAAAAGGGAACTCTAAGGGTTTGTAAGGAAGAAAAACTGCCGCAGCCAGGAATACACAGGCCATCTTTAACAGAAAATGCCCTGCCCTGGCTGTATATCTTCCTATATGAAAGAGATACTTTATATAGAAGAAACTGTATCCCCCCACAAATATCCCCCAGCCCCAGAACCACAACGCAGCATCCGGCTGATTGCCGATCACTGACAGGTTGCTGTCCAGCAGTCCTTCCCGTGACGCCAGTCTGAGGGTGGTTCCCGGAACTAAAATAAAAGTAAAAAAATCCCATTTCCCCGGATGAATTTTATCTAACCCCTGTTTTATTTTCACCTTTACGCTCCTTTCCGCCCTCCGTGCCGGCAGAGGCATTTAAGAATATACGGCAGCATAAAAAAGCAGGGAGCCATTCCGCTTAAACGGAATACTCCCTGTTAGTATCTTACATCATTTCTGTTTTACCCTGGCAGTTACTGGTCTGGCTGCTGCTCTTTCTTCTGCTCCTTCTTTGCTGCCTGGGGCTTATTTTCCATTTCTTTTAATAACTTTTCTGCGCTGGTAAGCTTCACGCAAAGGGCAAACAGCTCTGTTGCCACCACCAGATCGCCCAGAGGAGGATAGGTGGGCGCAATGCGGATATTGCTGTCATGGGGATCCTTTCCATAGGGATAGGTCGCGCCTGCGCCTGTCATCACCACACCCGCCTTCTTGCACCGCGCTACAATATCCTTGGCACAGCCGTCCAGAGAATCAAAGGAAATGAAATATCCGCCCTTTGGCTTTGTCCACTGGCCGATGCCCAGACCGCCAAGCTCTCTCTCTAAGATCTCCTCCACTGCCTCAAACTTGGGTCTGATGATATCGGCGTGCTTTCTCATATGCTCTACCATACCGTGGATGTCCCCGAAGAAACGCACATGGCGCAGCTGGTTTACCTTGTCGTGGCCGATAGTCTGATTCTTTAACTGTACCTTAATGTCCTCCAGGTTGTTGTGAGAGGTAGCGATTGCCGCGATACCGGAACCAGGAAAGCTGATCTTGGAGGTAGAGGCGAATTTATACACCAGATCCGGATTGCCGGCTCGCTTACATTCTGCCAGGATCTCGATCAGATGATCCTGGTCATGGTCATATAAGTGGTGGACGCCGTAGGCATTGTCCCAGAAAATACGGAAATCCGGAGCCGCAGGCTCCAGTCTTGCGAAACGGCGTACGGTCTCATCTGAGTAAGAATAGCCCTGGGGGTTAGAATACTTTGGAACACACCAGATTCCCTTGATTGCAGGATCGGAAGCCACCAGCCTCTCTACCATATCCATATCCGGGCCTTCAGACGTCATGGGAACATTGATCATCTCGATACCGAAATACTCTGTAATGGCAAAATGTCTGTCATATCCGGGAACGGGGCAGAGGAACTTGATCTTATCCTGTCTGCACCATGGTTCATTTCCCATAATGCCATGTGTCATAGCGCGGGAAACGGTATCGTACATCACGTTCAAGCTGGAATTTCCGTAAATGATAATGGTGGAAGGATTCACCTCCATCATATCCGCCAAAAGCTCCTTGGCCTCGTCGATACCGGTGAGAACGCCATAGTTGCGGCAGTCAGTACCGTCTTCGCAGGTCAGGTCATCATCGCTGCTGAGCACATCCATCATCCCCATAGAAAGATCCAGCTGCTCCACGCTTGGCTTGCCCCGGGACATATCCAGCTTTAAGTCCTTTGTCTGAAAATCGTGATACTTCGCCTTCAGATCCCTGCGAAGGGCCACCAGTTCTTCTTTGCTCATCTCTGCATATGGCTTCATAATTTCCTCCTCATATTCCCCTTGGTGCATCCCGATCCCGCCCTTTCAGCGGCCGGATCTTCCCGGATTTGCCTCGGATTGTTTTCTTTAGACATACATTTGTCAGTCACGGCCTTACATCCCGCTGCATTGTAATAAAATATACACCAAAGGTTCCATTCCGTCAATATAAAATTTACTTATGTGAGATTCTCTTTTAACAGCCGGCTCACCGCAGCGGGATCTGCTTTTCCCTTCATGGCTTTCATAGTCTGACCCACAAGAAAGCCCATAGCCTTCTCTTTTCCCCCCTTATAATCCGCTACAGACTGGGGATAATCTGCCAGCACCTTTTCGATTACCGTCTGTAATGCGCCTGTGTCATTTACCACCTTAAGGCCCTTCTCCTCCACATAAGCCTCAGGATCCGCATCTGATAAAAAGATCTCCTCAAATACGCTCTTGGCCACCGTACGGTTAATCTCTCCGGCCGATACCATGGCAATCAGCTTTGCCAGATGGATGGGAGAAAATTTCATATCCTCCGGCTCCATCTCATGCTCCTTTAACAGGCGCATGGCCTCTACCATCAGCCAGTTAGACGCCTCCTTAGGCTTTTGGCAGATCTCTGTCACCGCCTCAAACACATCAGCCAGGTGCTTAGAGCCTGTGAGGATCTGAGCATCATAAAGAGGAAGGCCAAACTGGCTTATATACCGGCCGATTTTCTCTGTGCGCAGTTCCGGCTGGCGGGCACGGATCTTTGCGATCCATTGGTCGCTTATGACCACGGGAGTCAGATCAGGATCAGGAAAATACCGGTAATCTTTTGCATCCTCCTTGGAACGCATGGCGCGGGAGCTTTCCTTATTATCATCCCAGCGTCTCGTCTCCTGAATCACCGGTTTGCCGTCCTCCAGGCATTCGATCTGACGTCTCTTCTCTCCCTCAATGGCCCTGGCAATGGCTTTAAAGGAGTTCAGGTTCTTCATCTCTGTACGGGTACCAAGCTCCGTCGCTCCCGCCTCGCGCACGGAAAGGTTCACATCCGCACGCATAGAGCCTTCCTGAAGGCGGCAGTCGGAAGCTCCCAGGTACTGAATGATCAGCCGCAGTTTCTCCAGATAGGCGATAACCTCCTCTGCGTTTCTCATATCCGGTTCTGACACAATCTCAATCAGAGGGACGCCGCTTCGATTGTAGTCCACCAAAGAGCAGTCCTCCCACTCATCATGGATCAGTTTTCCCGCGTCCTCCTCCATATGGATCTCATGGATGCCGATCCTCTTTTTCCCCCCAGATTCCGTCTCAATTTCTATCCAGCCGTCGTGACAGATGGGAAGGTATAACTGAGAAATCTGATAGTTCTGAGGATTATCAGGATAAAAATAATTTTTCCGGTCAAATTTGCAGAACTGATTGATCTGACAGTTTACAGCCAGTCCCACCGCCAGGGCATATTCCACCACCTGTCTGTTTAATACCGGCAGGGAACCTGGCATACCCGTGCACACCGGGCAGGTATGACTATTGGGTGCCCCCCCAAATTCTGTGGAACAGCCGCAGAAGATCTTTGTCTTTGCAGCAAGTTCCACATGAACCTCCAGTCCGATTACCGTTTCATACTGTCTGCTCACAGGTTTTCCCTCCTTTTCAGCGCTGCTGTCTCCCGGCTCTTCTCCTTTCCTTTCAGGCCAGGCTCAGGACGCAGGCGTTTTATGCCGCAGCTCTGCTCATAGGCATACGCGGCGCGAATCACATCTTTTTCCTTAAAACAGTCTCCGATCAGCTGCAGGCCGATGGGAAGGCCTTTACTGTCTGTACCGCAGGGAACTGTCATGGCAGGAAGGCCAGCCAGATTTACAGAAACCGTGTAAATATCGCCCAGATACATTTTCAGCGGATCCTGCAGGGAATCCCCAAGTCTGGGAGCCGTATCCGGGGCTGCCGGCGCCAGAATCAGATCATAGCTGGAAAATGCCCGGTCAAACTCCTTTCGGATGAGAGCCTTGGTACGAAGGGCCTTCAGGTAGTAGGCGTCATAGTAACCAGCACTTAACACAAAAGAGCCCAGCATAATCCGGCGCTTTACCTCCGGGCCAAAGCCCTGGGAACGGGTCTGCTTGTACATATCATGAAGACCCTCATACCCTTCTGCCCGGAACCCATACTTTACACCGTCAAAACGTGACAGATTGGAACTGGCCTCTGCGGAAGCGATGACGTAGTAAGCCGGGATGGCATAATCCGTCAGCCCCAGATCAAACCATTCCACAACAGCTCCCCTTTCCTTTAAAATATCTGCCGCCTGCAAAACAGCCTCTCTGACCTCTCCGTTTAACCCTTCCCCGAAATAACCGGCAGGAATCCCGATCCTCATCCCCTTTGCCTCTCCTGTGAGAGCCGCTGTAAAATCATAGTCCTCCCGCTTCACACACGTACTGTCCTTTGGATCGTAGAAGGAAATTGCCTCCAGCAGCGCGGCACAGTCCGCGGTATCCTTCGCCACCGGTCCAACCTGATCTAAAGAAGAGCCATATGCGATAAGGCCATAACGGGATACGGTACCATAGGTGGGTTTGATGCCTGCGACGCCGCAGAAGGAACTGGGCTGGCGGATAGAACCTCCGGTATCAGAGCCAAGGGCACAGAAACATTCCTCTGACGCCACAGCCGCACAGGAGCCGCCGGAGGAACCTCCGGGAGCATACTCCGTATTCCAGGGATTTCTTGTGATGCCAAACGCCGAGGTCTCAGTGGTGCTCCCCATGGCGAATTCATCCATATTGGTCTTTCCCAGGATCACAGCTCCCGCCCGCTTAAGTCCCAGCACCGCCTCCGCCGTATAAGTGGGAACAAAATGCTCAAGAATCCGTGAACTGCAGGTAGTTCTCATCCCCTTTGTGCACAGATTATCCTTCACAGCCGCCGGAACGCCGGCCAAAGGCCCTGTAAGAAGCCCTGCTTCTATCTTTTTCTGTACTTCGGCTGCCTGTTTCATGGCTCCCTCTGCATCCAGGGTCACATAGGCATGGATCCTGTTTTCGGTGCGGCCAATCTGTTCCAAAACCGCCTCTGTGGCCTGAAGAGAAGTGATCTCCCCGGCTTTTATCTTCCTGCCCAGTTCCAGGGCTGTCAGTTCTAATATACTGCTCATGGGATTCTCCTCCTACTCAACTGTCTTTGGCACCTTAAATGCCCCGTCTTTCACCTCAGGCCCATTGGCCAGAATATCCTCTCTGTCATCTCCATTGGTCACAATATCCTCTCTGAACACATTGGAAACAGGAAAAATATGGGACATAGGCTGGACATCTGAGGTGTCCAGTTCATTTAACCGGTCGATGTATTCAAGCATCCGGCCCATATCCTTTTTGGCAGCCTCCTTTTCCTCCCGGGAAAGCGCAAGCTTTGCCAGAATCCCTACATATTCTATCGTCTCATCACTGATTCTCGTTGCCATGGCGGTCTCCTCTCTTTGGGGCAGACGGCCCGGAAGCACTCCGAAACCGTCTTTTATACAGGGTGTTCCTTTTTCTTATGGCTCCAGCCTTGTTACGTCTCTGGGAAACAGAGCAGCCTCCCTTACATTCTGCTCATCCAAAAGCCGCATAGTGAGACGTTCCAGGCCGATCCCAAGGCCTCCATGAGGCGGCATCCCGTATTTAAAAATCATCAGGTACGACTCTATATCTGCCGTATCCATACCCCTTTTTACAAGCTTATTAAGAATCATTTCATAATCGTGAATGCGCTGACCCCCAGTGGTGACCTCCAGTCCCTTAAACAGCAGGTCAAAGCTTAATGTAAATCTGGGATCCCCGGGATCTTCCATTGCGTAGAAGGGACGCTTTTTAGAAGGATAATGGGTGACAAATACAAAATCACTTCCATATTTCTCCTTAAAATACTGTCCGATCAAAAGCTCCTCCTCCGGCTCCAGATCATAGGGATTGCGGATCTTCCTGTCATAGGCCTCCGACACCAGTTCCTTTGCCCGGTCAAAACGCACAGCCGGAATCTTTGACACATCGGGAAGAATTACATCCAAAAGCTCCAGCTCCTTTTTATAATCCTTTTTAAGGAGAGCCATAATCGCCTGGAGAACTCCCGTTTCCATGGCCATAATGTCCTCAAAACTGTCGATATAGGCCATTTCAAAATCAAGACTGGTATATTCGTTTAAATGTCTTGTGGTATTGTGCTTCTCTGCCCGGAATACAGGGGCCGTCTCAAACACCCGGTCAAAGACCCCGGCCATAGCCTGTTTGTAAAACTGGGGACTCTGGCCCAGCTCTGCCCGTTTTCCAAAGTAATCCAGCTTAAAAACATTGGAGCCTCCCTCTGCCCCTCTGGCAACGATCTTCGGCGTGTGAATCTCCGTAAAGCCCTGACAGAACAGGTATTCCCGAAACCCTCTTACAATGCCCTCCTGGATGCGGAATCTGGCGCGCTCTCTGATATTCCTTAAGGACACAGGACGCAGAGCCAGCTTCGTTTCCAGAGAAGTATTAAGCTTCCACTTGCTGACAGGCACTGGCAGAGGCTCTGCGGGCTTTGAGAGAACTTTGATCTCCTTTAACCGGATCTCAAAGCCGTGGGGTGATCTCTCCTCCTTTTTTACGGTTCCAAGAACCTCCACTGCGCTTTCCTCCCTCAGTTTGTGAAGTTCAAAGTCCGTAACGCCCGGTTCGTATACGCACTGCACCAGGCCCTGGGCTTTGCGCAGAATCACAAATGCCACCTCTCCCATATCCCGGATGCTGTGAACCGCACCGTTTATCCGAATCTCCTCTCCCTCGAATCCGCTCTCTAAGATGTCGTGAATATCAAGTGTGTCCTTCTTTTTTACGCCGTCAATAAATTCCATCCTGAACTCTCCTTCCGTTTTGACCGGGTTCCGGAAAGCGGGCCGGGCCAGATACGTTCCTGGCGTATCTGATGTCCGGATTACTGCCTGAAAATAAAAAATCCCGCCCCGGAACACATTTCAGTATTCCGGGACGGGACATCTTCTTTAGATCCCGCGGTACCACCCGCATTGAGCCATCAGGCATACGCTCTGAAAAGCTCCTCTCTGTGCATATAACGTATGCCACGGATATACCTACTGCCAGATACAGCCAGTAGAAAAACCAGGATCCTTCTGCCAGCCTCTTCTGCTTCAATATATCAGCTCCGGAGTGTTCCCTTCGCCCAGTCCTGCGCGGCGGCGCTCTCAGTCGGTGACGCCCCCTTCCTGTTGCATTTCTCAGGCAAGAGTCTCCTTCATTGCTTTTGAATTTTTATGGAATATAAAATAGTACAGGAAAAAGGGAATGTCAAGACCCTTTTTTATTTTTTATGTTTTTTTCCGGAGACAGCGAAATCCGGACAGCGAAAAGACCGGTCGGGGAACCGGTCTTTTCAGGAGAAGGTATTTCGTTTCTTATGGGGTGTAGCAAAAACTATATAATGTATTGGGGGGGTTACGTCTATTATAATATCATACAGCCCCCAAAAAGTGTGCACAAACTTTAAAAAATGTATTTTTTCTTTTTATGCATTTTTACAGTATCTTTCAGACAAGCGCCTCTTTCTCTGATTGAAAGGCTACAACGGAAGCCACGTTTCGCATTTTATCCTCTGTATGGCCCTGTCCGCAGCAGGCTTTGACGTCCTTCTCTGCCTGAAGTCCCTTATTGTAGAAATACTGGATAATATCCTTCCGCGTGATGATGCCGATAAAGCATTTCTGATCATCCAATACAGGTACAAAATTCTGGTTCAGCGCCTTCCCGATCAGATCCTCCATATCTGCCCCTGCCTTTACAGGGCGGTTATCCAGCCGACGGTGAATGGCAGTGATGGGTATCTTCTCCGCACCCTTTAAATCAAGATGGTACTGGTTCTTGATGCCCCAGAGCAGATCCCCTTCCGTGAGTGTTCCTATGTACCGTCCTGTCCTGCTGATGATGGGGATCGCCGCATACTGATGGTGCTCCATTTTCTCCAGAGCCTGACGGAGGGTGTCGTCCTCATTGATGTAGGCCACCTCGCTCTTTGGAGTCAGGAAAAATAATATGTTCATCTTTTCACTCCTCTTCCATATCGTTATTTTTATTATACTACAATGGTCTGAATGGGGTATGAATAATTTCTTAAATTTTGTGAAATTTATTCAGGCGGGAGAGAAAATGCTTCCGTAAACGGCGAAATCCCCATCCGGCTCTCACTTCCCGGACGGGGATCTTCTTTCTACTCCATATGATCCAGCGGATCGATGGCTTTTCCCTGATGGCGCAGTTCAAAAAACAGATTGACGCCTTCCACAGAATAATATTTGGTGGGCTCGGCTACATAGCCTAAGGTCTGTCCCCCCTGTAAATACTCTCCCTCTGCGGCGGAGATCTCCTTGAGCTGGCCTATCATGGCGGTATACTCATTTCCAAGATCCAGCATCACATAATTTCCAATCTCATCATTTACCCCTACCTCGGTAACTCTGGCATTGGCCGGAGCGGCTACGGGAGCGCTGACATCCGACTGGATCACTATGCCGGGGTTGCACTTGTACTGATCCAGCGTAGGAAAATAAATGGTCTGATCCATGCTGTAATCCAAAACCACATTTCCTCGGACAGGCCAGGTCATGGAGCTGGAATCCGTGAAATTTAAAGCCAGCGCCTGGGCAGCTTCCTTTCCGGCCCCTGCTTCTGTTGCGGGATCAGCTGTGTCTGCCTCCGCCGCCAGATCATTTCCCTGGTTTCTGTTTTCTGCCAGAGCGGCCTTTGTGGACTGCTCTGTTTCGTTTGCCATTTGTGCATCGCTGGCCCCCGCTGTCTGGGGTGCTTCCCCCTGACCCTCTGCCAGCTGTTGTTCCCCTGCCATGTTGAGGAACGGATCCGGAGTGCTGTCTTTCCCCTTCTGAATGGTCATGATCCCTGCCGCAGCTACCATAGTCAGCAGTCCCAGCACCAGCATAACGAGAAACAGCTTATCCTTGAGCATCTGATTCACTTTCTCTTTCATCTTTTATCACCTCGGTAGTATTCTTACCGGATTCAGATGACTTATTCAGAAGAAAATGAAATACCTGCGTAAAAATATTCCAGGATTTCCTCCGCCGTCCACCCTTCCCTGCCTTTGGCATCTGCTTCTGCCTGGCTCATTCCCCAGCCGTGCCCCCTGCCTTTTGTGGTAATGCGCATATCATTTCCAGATCCTTCCATAAAAAAACAGGCGGATGGCAGCCCAAAGGCCTGACGAACTTCTTCTCCGTCAAACAGATATCCCCCAATCTGAAGTTCTGTTACATAGCCGGCGCTGTCCCTTGAAACAATCTGCACCTGATCTGGAAACGCCTCAGCCGGGACAGACCGCGCAGAGCCGTCCTCCGATGGGATGGAACTGACCAGAGAAGCCGCCTGCTCCGGCGTCACTGTAAACTCCTGGGTAAAATCCTGCACCTTAGGATCTTCCGGGCAGGAAGCGGATATCAGATAGGGATGCTCCCCGTCTCCCGGCCTGGTGGCTCCGGCTGTCACAGACGTAAATAATGGATCGATATACTGACCGTCCCATATGAGGGTAATGCCCTCCGTTTCCTGAACCGCTTCCTCAAACCGGCGGTAATAAGAGGGGAAAAGGTCGGTTCCCCAAAGGGTTTTCAGACGGTTTTCCCCAGACACCTCCAGGTTAAGGGCCGATTCCGCAATCTCCCCGGACGTTCCCGCTGTTTCCATCTGACGGCGGATATAAGTACGGGCCAGAATAGCCTGGGCTTTTAAGGCTTCTTTGTGATAATCCGGCGGGATCTGACAGGCGATCACACTGGGAAGATAGGTTTCCAGCTCTACCCATTCCTTCTGGCCGCTTCCCCTATCCAGACGAATACGGGGGGCAGTCTGGGATTCTTTGTTCGTCTGGACGGAATAACCGGGCGCAGGAGCTGTGCGGCCCATATCTTCCTGTCGGAAAAGGGTTCCCCTAAAAAAGAGGGGAATGATATAGGGGATAAGAAGGCCGGAAGAAACGGCCAGAAGAATTCGCTTGTCCATGGGATCTCTCCTTTATTCCCGCGGGCAGCGAACCAGGCGGTCAGACCTGTATCTGTATCCGGCGGCTGCTCCCTGTCCCGCTGATGGTACAGTATATGGAGCTTTCCTCCGGGTTATGTTTCCCTCCTGCCTCCGAATCAGCCGATATATGCCTGGATCAGGCGGAACGTATTGCAGACACCGTCCTTATGGCTGCGCTCGTAGCCATGGGAGGCGTACACGCCGGGACCAATCAGGGCATGACGGATATCATGGCCGGAACGCAGGGTGGTTTCCACATCGGAGCCGTAGTGTGGATATACATCCACCGCATAGCCAATCCCATGTTCCCCTGCAAGCTCCACCAGCCGGCAGACAATATCGTAATTATAAGGCCCTCCGCTGTCCTTGGCGCAGATTGATACCTCATGCTCCGTACACGTCAGCCCATCTCCTACGCATCCCATATCCACAGACCACGCCTCGGTCACACCCTCCGGCACCGAAGCAGAACCGCCGTGACCTACCTCCTCATAAATGGTAAAATGAGCGTATACATGGCGCTCAGGAACGACCTTCTCCTCCTTCAGATATTTACCATAGGCCAGAAGGATGGCTGCAGAAAGCTTATCATCCAAAAAGCGGCTCTTAATATATCCAGAGGCCGTTACACGGGTTCTGGGTTCAAAACACACATAATCTCCGGGCATGATCCCCAGCTTTATGGTATCCTCTTTTGTCTTTACACATTCATCCACCAGCACCTCTACCGTATCCCAGCTGCGTTCTGTCCTGTCATACTCCCCGTTTACATGGACGGACGCATTCACCAGCTGGCACACTCCCTCGTAAACGGCGCCTCCCTTTGTGATAATACGCACGTTCTCCGCCTCTGCGTTGGCCGGTTTCATGCCTCCGATATTGGTCAGCTTAAGACGGCCGTTTCCCTTGATCTCAGTCACCATGCCGCCCAAGGTGTCACAGTGGGCTTCCAGAAGAATCCCGTTTTTGTCGTCCCTGCCTCCGAAATCAGCGATCACACCGCCTTTTACGGTACGGCGGGCGGGAATACCAAGGGCGGCAAATTCCCGAAGCAGGTACTCTGTTACGCTGCGGCCATAGCCTGACGGGCTGTCAATGGCAAGAAGCTTTTTTGCCTGCTCTACTGCATAGTCTGTATAATGATTATAGTCTGTCATGTTGGGATCCTCTTTTCTGATGATTTTATAAAAACGGCTTCCTCATTCTCCTAAAAACTCTGCCAGGCTGCGGTAGCGTTCCCCCTGCAGCCCCTGGGTTTCTGCGGCTGTCACCATGGAATTAAGAACCGCCTCTTCCTCTGCCTCAGCCGCTGCCAGAAACGCCCGGTTAATGGTCTCCTCCGGAATCGCCGCAAGCATCCGAAGCTCCTCCTTCTCCCTGCGCAGCTTCACGGATGGAACCCGGTTGGCTGTGGTGAATCCAATCATCACCTCTCCGCTTCCATGGCCCATATAAGCGCCTGTACGCGCAATCCCGGCGCCCAGCCGGCGGATAATGCGCTTTAGCTGGCGGGCCGTTACCGGCAGATCGGTCGCCAAAATACTCATGATCGAACCCTTGTCCTGTTCAGAAAAGGCTGTTTTCCCTTCCTTCCCCGTTTCTTCCCGCTGACATTTTTTAAGAATTTCACGGCCCAGGGCCTTTCCGTCCACCACCAGATCCTCCGTTGCCCCGAAATTTGACTGCACCAGAACGCCGATGGTATACTCCCTTCCACCAATCTCCACCACACGGGAGGCGGTGCCGATACCGCCCTTTAATCCATAGCAGACCGTTCCGGTTCCAGCCCCCACGGCTCCCTCTTCGGGATCCTCGCAGGCATGAGAGAAGGCATACTCCACCTGCTCCTGGCCAATAATGCGGCTGCTGATCCGGTTGATCCGGCTGTCATTGCACTCTCCCACTGCCGGGTTAATACTGAGAGCCGGTGCGCCGTCTCGTTCACACTCCCTAAGTACATGATCCGCCACTGCATCCCAGACCCGTCCTACATTCAGCGTGTTGGTAAGGGCAATGGGCGTTTCCAGAGTTCCCAGCTCCTCAATCTGCATCAGGCCGGCGCTTTTTCCAAATCCGTTGTGCACATAGGCAGCCGCTGTATATGGGTTTAAAAATGCATTATCCGTTCCCGGCAGAATCACCGTTACGCCGGTGCGGCTCTCCCCGTCCCTTACCGTACAGTGTCCTGCCAGAACTCCCGGCACATCTGTAATCTTATTTCTCTTTCCCTGTTTCATCCGTCCCGGATAAATACCGTAATCCCGGATCCTTTTTTGCATCACATCTCTCCTGCCTCTCTTACAGTCTCATCCAAGTATACTGTTTTTCCCTTCTTTTGTAAATCCCTGCATACCCGGTTACGGCAAAAGAACCTGTTTTACGCCGCGCCCCTCCCATTACCTGTCCGGCAGGCTGCTTCAAACTCATGAAGTTTTTGTGCCGCCTCTCGATTTAAATTCTCTGGAACGGCAATCTGGATGGAAACATACTGGTCGCCCCGGACAGAGGACACGCCGGATGAGACAATGCCTTTTCCGCTTAAGCGGATCCTGGAGCCCGACTGGGTTCCTGGAAGGATTTTACACAGAACATCGCCATAAAGGGTACTTACTCTGGCCTCTCCCCCAAAAACGGCCGTGGTAAAGGGGATGGCAGCTGTAGTGTAAATATCCTTTCCCCGGCGTTCAAAGCCCGGACGGCTCCCCAGACTTACCTTTAAAAGCAGATCCCCTGCCTCCGCCCCCTTCGTTCCGGGCGCCCCCTTTCCCCTTAAGCGAATGGTCTGACCCTCGTCAATACCTGCAGGAATCTGTACCTGAAACGTCTTTCTGCTTCCATCCGGCGCCGTCAGAGTAACCGCCTGCTCGCCGCCGAAGGCGGCAGCATCAAAGGGTATTTCTATCTGGGCGGTTATATCCTGCCCCCGGCTCTTGGTATTTTCCCTGCCGCGGCCGTGAAACATTGATCCAAAGATATCGCCAAACAGATCGTCGTCCTCTCCGCCTTCAAAATGCCAGCTGCGGTATCCTCCATTTCCATCCTGAAAATGGCCGGAAAACCCGTCTGAGTAACCGGAAAAGCCAGAAAATCCGCCAGCGCTTCCTCCAAAGCCATGTGTCCTCTGCGTATCTGCCCGAAATCCGCCAACGCCGTCAAAGGCGCTGCTTCCATACTGGTCATAGATCTTCTTTTTCTCAGGATCGCTTAAAATGGTATACGCCTCCGTCGCTTCCTTAAAGCGTTCCGCAGCCCGGCTATCGCCCTCGTTGCTGTCCGGATGATACTTTTTGGCCAGCTTACGGTAAGCCTTCTTAATCTGGGACGCATCCGCATCGCGGCTGATCCCTAACACTTCATAATAATCTCTCTTTTCTTTCAATCTTCTCACCCCTTGCAGCCTTTGTGTGCAGGCCATTGTAAATATCCCTGGAAAATGGATTCCAGGGAGTGGTCTGTTCCTTTTTTGTTCTATTTATTATATAACACGCATACTTACTGGTGTCAAGGGGATTTCACTATTGTACTCTGAAGCAGCACTAGAATCTGCCCTCAGAATGTATATTGTCTCCTCGCCCCATATCTGCTATACTTGATAAAACTACGCAAATACAGGAGGAGTTTACATCTATGAGCTATGCAGACCAGTTATTCATACAGAACTGTAAAGATATTTTGGAAAACGGCGTATGGGATACGGATTATGAGGTCCGTCCGGTATGGGAGGACGGTATGCCGGCCCATACCATCAAGCGGTTCGGCATTGTGAACCGCTACGATCTGACAAAGGAATTTCCCGTGATCACCCTCAGGCGCACGGCCTTTAAATCAGCCGTGGACGAACTGCTGTGGATCTGGCAGAAGAAATCAAACAATATCCGCGATCTCAAGAGCCACATCTGGGATTCCTGGGCCGATGAGACAGGAAGCATCGGAAAGGCCTATGGCTATCAGCTGGGGGTAAAACACCATTACAAAGAAGGCGACTTTGACCAGGTAGACCGGATCCTTTACGATTTAAAGCACAATCCCTTAAGCCGCCGGATCATGTCCAATATCTACAATCACCACGACCTTTCGGAAATGAATCTGTATCCCTGCGCCTACAGTATGACCTTTAATGTATCCGGGAATACTTTAAACGGCATCTTAAACCAGCGTTCCCAGGATATGCTGACCGCCAACAGCTGGAACGTGTGCCAGTACGCCATACTGCTCCATATGTTTGCGCAGGTAAGCGGCTTAAAGGCGGGCGAGCTGGTTCACGTCATCGCAGACGCCCATATTTATGACCGCCACATTCCCATGGTGGAGGAACTGATCAAACAGGAGCCATTTGAGGGCCCCTCTCTGTGGATCGATCCCTCTGTTAAGGATTTTTATCAGTTTACCACTGACAGTTTCCGACTGGAGCATTATAACTTCCACACCTTTGAGCACAAAATACCTGTGGCCATTTAAAAACGGTCCCGCACAGACAGTTAAAACAAAGCCCGGATCTCATTCATCTCCTGTCTGCTGACAGGTCTGTGAACACACATCCGGGCTTTCTTTATACCTTCTATAAGCTCTGCTTCCCGCCCATCCCAACGTCCATATGCTTAAACGGCAATCTCCTTTTGCAGAGCAAAGGAATAGATAAAACGGCCTGCTGCCTTTTTTCCTGTGATCTGACACAGGGCGCGCTCATAGCTGTCGATCTGAACCTGATAGCGCTCTTTTAACAGCTCTGCCCCCTTTTCCCTGTCCTTTCGCAAAATGCGGTCCGTTTTATAATCGATCAGTATAAGGCCCTCTGCCTCCTCCATGTAGGCATCAATCACGCCCTGAACCAGTACCAGCTCTTTAGACCCCTCATATCCCATCTTGGCTGCCGGAACACCGATCATAAACTGCTGTTCCTTAAAAAGCCGGCCTTCGGCCTGAGCCAGGGCCATCCGTTCCCCCAGCGGACTTTCCAGAAATCTCCATATATCTTTAGGATCTACCCATTCATAGGACTCCTGATCCAAATAGCCCTGTTCATGCAGTGAAAGCAATGCCTTTTTTGTATCGGAAAGGCTGTGGATCTTGTGAAACGGCAGACATTCCAGAGCGCGGTGGTAGGCCGTTCCCCTGCTGGCTCCTCCGGGACGAAACACCGGTTCCGGTTTCTTTTCCTCCGCTTCCCCTGTATTTTCTTTCGCCTCATCGCCCTCCGGTTCCAGTTCCCTGATCCATCCATCTTCTCCCCGTTCTGTCCCCATGGCGGCTTCGTCACGGCCTATCTGACTCTGCTTTTTCAGTTCTGAAACAGACATCATCGTGTACAGTCTTGTATCTGCCTGATAGGGATATTGGTAGGAAAATGCCCATTCCAGGTTTTCCTTCATACCGGCGTCATAAGTCTGGTCCAGCTTCAATTCCAGAAGATCTTCCCTGGCCATTTTGCGGCCTATCTGACGGGTCACCTCCCGGCCCACCAATTCCTCGATCCTCAGCTGTATCATTTCAAAATGATCCCTGGGCACAGCCGGGGCCGCCATCAGCACCCAGTCCAGATAGGAGCCAGCCCCGGACAGGATGGTAAATGGGATCTGTCCCCTGTTTAAGGGCACTTCTTTCCATTTCTCCAGTTTGCTTTCCAGAGAGCGGTCGGTGCCGGTCATAATCAGAGCCTCCTTGGCACGGGTCATGGCTACATAGAGAACCCGCAGTTCCTCACCCATGGTTTCTAATTCCATCCGCCGCTTTAAGGCCTGTTTTTTTAAGGTCGGAGTTTTGACCCGAAGCTCCAGATCCAGGCAATCCGAAGCGGCTCCCAGGTCTGCGTCAAGAAGGAGTGATCCGCAGGCGTCCTGGCGGTTGAATTTTTTCCCCATGCCCGCCAGAAATACCACCGGAAATTCCAGTCCCTTACTCTTATGAATACTCATTATCCGCACCACACTGTTTTCCTCTCCAGCGGCTGCGGCCTCCCCAAAGTCGGTATCGTATTTCTTTAACCGTTCAATATATCTTACAAAATGAAACAGGCCCTTGTAGCTGGTGTTCTCATAGGCCGCCGCCTTTTCTACCAGCATATCCAGATTACCCCGGCGTGTTTCCCCGGCCGGCATAGCGGATACATAATCATAATAGCCGGTGCGTCTGTATACATAGTACAAAAGTTCGTGGATAGGGAGATAGCGGGCTTCTGTGCGGAAATCCGCCAACATGGCCTGAAAATATTCCAATTTTTCCCATATAGACCGCGCCTGGGCTTCGGGAATCTCTGCTGCTCCAACCAGGAGCTGTTTTTCTGTCTCCTGGCCGTCCACAGCCTGCCCGCTGACCTTTCCCCCCTGGGCTTCCTCCTCCCACAGCTTCCACGCTCCATACACGCCGCGATCCTGCCCTTTTTTAGCGTTCTTCTTATAAGCCGCCATCATCCAGGCCATCTCATCATCGCTCATGCCCACAATCGGCGAGCGGAGCACCGCAGCCAGAGGAATGTCCTGCATGGGGTTGTCAATAACGGACAGCAGACTTAACACCGTCTCTACCTCCGTGGTGGAAAAATATCCCGTCCGGGTCTGTGCTCTGGCCGGGATTCCCTCGTTCATCAGCACGCTGACCATTACCTCAGACCAGCCGGTCATGCTCCGCAGAAGGATCACCATATCCCCCAGCCTGGCCCGGCGGTAGCTTTCCATCTCCTTATCCCATACAAGAAGTCCCCCTTTCTCATCCGTCAGACGCCGGATCTCCCCTGCGATCATCTTGGCCTCAAGTTCTCTGGCCGTATAGTCCATGGCGTCCTCATCCAGCTGTTTCAGGGCCGCAGCCCCCGTATCGGCAAACAACAGACGCGACGGGATCCCTGCCATTCCCTCTGCCGGCGCAAAGGAGGCTCCCGGATAAAGAGCTGTTTCCTCCGTGTATCGGATCCCGCCCAGATTCTCTGTCATGATCTGATAGAAAATGTCATTGATAAAGTGAAGAACCGTATCCCTGCTGCGGAAGTTCTGCTGAAGCTCGATCATCTGACGTGGACTTTCCTCCCTTGTATAGGAGGCATATTTTTCCATAAAAAGCTCCGGTCTTGCCAGACGGAACCGGTAGATGCTCTGCTTCACGTCTCCTACCATAAACACGTTTGGATGGCCGATCCGCTCTCTGGAAATGCTGCCGATCAGCGTTTCCTGCACCAGATTGCTGTCCTGGTACTCATCCACCAGAATCTCCTCGTACTGGCTGCGCAGTTCCTCTGCTGCCGCAGAAGGCTGTCTGGATATCTCCCATGCTCCCTTTTTCTGCTGCCCGTCCATGTCCCCGTGCTCCTGATGAACCTCTTCCAGCAATACCTCCAGCGCCAGATGCTCCAGATCATTAAAATCCAGCACATTTCTCTCCCGCTTTGCCTCCCGGTACGCCTGATCAAAGCGTTCAGCCATATCCAGAAGCACCCGGATCACGGTCTGTGTTCCTGCGATAGCCTGGACGGCCTCCTCAGGGTTCTGAAACCCATAGCTGTCCCTGCATTTCTCCGCAGCCTTCTTTACACGGGTGCGGCAGCCGCTTACATACTCCTTTTTTTCCGGGTCAATCTCCTTGCTTCTGGCCGCTGCCAGACGGTCAAAGGAAAGCTTGCCCAGCGCCTTATGCATTTCCTGAAAGCGGCCGCTCTCTGCCGCCTTTTTTACCGCCTCAAGGCGCACAATATCCTGTTCCAGCATAGGCTCGTAGACCCTGGGGCCGTTCTCCTCCCGACACACCTCAAGGGCGTCCCGGATCTGCTCTGCCAGTTCTCCCATCTGAAGAGCCGCATCCCTTAACAGAAACTCCATCCAGGGGCTTTCATCCAGATTTCCCTCTGCCTCCCGTTCTAACTGCCGCCGGCATCCGTCTATCCACTCTCCGGGCCAGGGATGACTCTGGGAAAACTGCCAGGCCTGCAGAATCACGTCCTCCATGGCCCTGTCTGATTTTCCCGCCCCGAACTGCTCTGCAAACTGAAGAAACTCCTCCTTCCCCTCCTGGTAGCATTCCTCCAGCAGTTCCTCCATCACATCGCCCTTAAGCAGGGTCAGCTCCCCCTCGTCACCGATCCGAAACGCCGGATCAATATCCAGCCTGTTATAATGGTTTCGGATCAGATTCAGGCAGAAGCTGTCAATAGTCATGATCTGGGCCTGAGGGATCAGGGCCGCCTGAAGCCACAGATGTTCATTCATGGGATCCTCCCGCAGCCTTTTCTCCACCGCCGCACCGATACGCTCCCGCATCTCAGCGGCGGCTGCACTGGTAAAGGTCATCACCAGAAGCTGGTCAATATTTAAGGGATGCTCCCCTTCGCTGATCATGCAGATGATCCTTTCTACAAGCACCGCCGTCTTTCCGCTGCCAGCAGCCGCAGAAACCAGGAGACTGCGGTTTCTGCTGTCAATGACCTGCTTCTGTTTCTGGGTCCATTTTACTGCCATTTTCTCCCTCCTTCTCAATCTCCTGCCAGATTTCCTCTGCCTTCATGGACTTCAGCCGTCTGAAGCCGTATCCTGCCGTCTTGGTATCAAAGCCGCAGACTGCATGATAAGGACAGTAATCACAGGCTGTCCGGTTCCCCTGCTTATAAGGCCGCAGCCCCGTCTCTCCCTCCAGGATCTGCCGTCCTGAGGTTTTAAGTTTCCTTCCCACAAAGGCGCGAAGCTCCTCAAACCGTCTGGCTCCCGCTACGCTGGAGCGGGTTTCCTGAACATAGCCGTCCTTCATAGCCACCGGGATCACATCCGATTCCTTCTCGATCTCCCGGTCCAGATGGCGGATAACGTCAAGTTCACTGTTTACCAGGCCGTTCATGCGAAGCTGGCGCAGAATCTGATGCTCGATGTCCTCTTTTGTCATTTCACCGTCTTTTTCTGCCACCGGATCCTTGATATTATAGTAGAATATTCCCGCAGGCACCGCCTGCTTTCCGGGATTTTTCCGCTCCTCCATCTCCAGGGCCGCATCCATATAGACCACCAGCTGAAGCTGCAGACCGTAGTAAAGGGCCGCCAGATCAAAGGAGGTATTTCCTGATTTATAATCAATGATCTTTACAAAAATATGCTCCTCGTCCTCGCACAGATCCAGACGGTCGATCCGCCCCTTTAGCTGCAGCTCCTCATCCTCCGACAGGCGGATCCGCATGGCCCGCAGATCATCGATAGCTGAAAATGACACTTCAAAACCAGCAGGTACAAAATCGCCTTTTTTCACCTGCTCTGCCAGCGCCCAGATCGTCCGGTCCGTGATCCGCTCCACCCTCTGAGCCAGATAGGCATTGCGGGCTGAGCTGGCCATGATTGTGTTGCCGTACTGCTCCGTCACCTGCGCCACACATTCCTTTACCAGGGCTTTTCTCTGGGCCTCAGTGATCCGGCTCCAGTCCAGTTTCTGATCCCGGATGAACCGGAAACACAAATCGATGGACTGATGGAACAGATTTCCCATATCCACTGCCTCCAGCCGATATTCCTGCCGCTCCATCAGTTCCAGGCCATATTTAAGGAAATGGGCGTATGCGCAGGAGGCAAACTGCTCCAGACGTGTTACGCTGCCCTGCAGGGTCTGGCCGTAGAGCGCCCTGGCCGCAGCCCTCCCGATGCCTCTGTCCTCATAGGTAAAAAACGCTGCGTCTACCAGCTGCTTCACCTGTTTCTGGTACGCCTCTTCACTGTAAAAACGACGGTACAGTTCTAAAAATGCCTGTTCCCTGTGGGAACTGGCCGCCGCCTCTCTCAGCCCCCCAATCAGCATTTCCCTTCCGTCCCAGGGGGTGAGAATGGGACGCCCCTCTGCAAAGCAGCTTTCTTGCGAAAGCCCCTGAAACAGCTTTTTCACCTCGCCGATCAGGCTGGACGGCCGTGCGCTCTTTCCGTCTTTTGAAGCAGCGGCCCAGGTAAGAACCAGCTGGCGGGAAGGCTTTGACAGCATAAGGTAAAGGTAAAATTTCTGGATACAGCCATCCTCTCTTGCCGTTGGAGCCAACTCCATGTGAAAGGTGCGAAACACCTCGCGGTCACCGTCCGTCAAAAGGCTGCCTCCCGATTTTCTCTGGGGTACAAGCCCCTCGTTCAGCCCCGCAAAAAACAGCACCTTCACCGATTCCAGACGGCTTCGCGTAAGGTCGCCGATGATGACCTGATCCGCCGTAGCCGGAATCACGCCCACCCGGATTTCCTCAAAACCAGCTTCCAGAATCTGAATATAATTCTTCCTGTCTGCCTTTTCATCTCCCAAAAGACCTTCCAGGCGGAAAAAAAGTTCCTCCACCCGCTCATAGACCTGACCGTACTCCTTTGCCAGGTTCTCATCCCCCGGACGATGACGTCCGGCAAAAAAGTCTGAGTATTCCTCCAGCTTTTCCTTTAATTCCATTTTTTCCAGAAAACGGCGCAGAGCCGCCGTCACAGAAGAAATAGTGGCCTCTTCCTTCTGAAACGCTTCCCGCAGCTCCTTTAGCGGCTCCAAAACCCACTGACGGTAAGCGTTCAATTCCTCCAGATTGACCCGTTCTCCGCCCCGATAGGGCTTATCCCAGGTCTGCTCCCACTGTTTCCATCCCCGGATGCCCAAAGCTCTTACATAATTTTCCAGACGATCCGTTAAAACAGGAATCTTTTCCCGTACCCATTGCTCTTCCTTGTCGGCTGCAGCGTTCTCCCCTGAAAGGGCCTCCCTTTCCCCCCGGTCATACACCAGCCCCGTTTTCAAATACCGGAACACGCTCTCATAGGAACAGTCCTTCACAGTCTCTAAGGCCGCCCGTATTAACTCCACCAGAGGATTTTCCAGAATGCTCTTCTTCTGATCCATAAAATACGGGATTCCCGCCTCGTCAAAAGGATGGGACAGTTCCCGTCCATAGGACGCCGGATCCCCGGTAATCACCGCCATATCCCGGTAACGCAACCCTTTTTCCCGTACCAGGCGGCTTATGCAGGTACAGATATAGGCCGCCTCCTCTGCCGCTGTCTTTCCCTGACAAATTTGTATATCCGACGTTTCGTTGGTCCATACCTTCCCTGTATACCGGTAGAGGTTTCGTTCCAGAAAGTCCAGGCTTTCGCTGTCCTTAAACCGCCAGCCGGGACGGCGGTCACAGCGCACCTCCCTTTTCACCTCCACATGGCGGCGGTCTGCCAGCTCCTTTAACCGGCACACCGTATGGCGTCCCATATAAAAAAGATGCTGAATGCTGCATTCCTTATAGGGATTCTCCCGCAGATCCACTGTCACCGTGCACACCACATCTCTGGCATGGAGCATAAATAATTCCGCCAGCCGGTACTGTACGGGCGTAAAGCCCGTATAACCGTCCAGATAGATGACGCTGTCTGCCAGTTTTTCCCATCGCGGCAGTTCCCTGCACAGGATATCCAGGATCTCCTCTGACGTAATGTAATGATCCTCAATATACTCCTTAAACCCCCGGTAGATCACCTGAAGATCCTTAAGTTTCTCTTTCAGAAGAGGATGATCCGTCTCCTCCTCCACCTGATTCAGCTCCTCCGGCCCGACGCCATACTGGCTAAGTTCAGAGATCTGGGATTTCAGCTGGCTGATAAAGCCCGCCTGCCCCAGATGCCCGCCGTACAGGCCCAGCTCCTTCTTAAGCCTCCCGGCCACCTTGCGCAGCACCATGGATTTTCCCATATCGTCCAGCACTGCCGGAACCTGAACCCCCAGATCCTCAAAAACACGGTAGGCCAGACGCTTAAAGCTCAGAACGTCCATGTTCATAAGGCCGTGTCTGGGATGGAGATGCACCAGCTCCTTCTGGGTCTGCATGGTATACTGCTCCGGGACAATAAACAAAAAGGAGCGTTCCGGCTGCTTTAGGGACTGCTGGATAGCGGTCTCGTAAAGATACCTGGTTTTTCCGGAGCCAGCGCCTCCCATAACAAACTGCAATGACATATTTTATCCTCCTGTCTCATATGCTGTAACAAATTCCCTCAGAGGTCCTGACACTATGAGTTCCAAAACCAAAATCGTGGTGCTGCGGATGAAAGAGATCATCTACACAGCGATCTTTGCCGGACTGGCCATCCTCCTGATTGCCCTCTGCTTCATCATGTTCCGCCATGGAAATGACAATGGCTCTGAAAAAGAAGAAACCAGGCAGACCGCCTATGTCCCCGGCATCTACAGCGCCTCCCTTTCCCTGGGCAGCGAACAGGTCAATGTGGAAGTAACCGTAGACGCAGACCAGATCCGGGCCGTGGCGCTGGTTCCGCTAAGCGAGGCTGTAGCTACCATGTATCCCCTGATGCAGCCCACGATGGAGGGCCTGGCAGAGCAGATCGTAAACACACAGTCTACTGAAAATCTTACATACCCGGATTCCTCCCGCTATACCTCCATGGCCCTTTTAAAGGCAGTGGATACCGCCCTGGAAAAAGCCCGGCAATAACAGGCATAAAAATTCCCCTGCGCCGCAAGCTTTAAACCGACTGCGCAGGGGATATTTCCATTTTATACTTACGCCTTCACTCCTTCGACAAATTTGCGGATATTCGAGGCATTTGCAAACTTCTGCACCACTTTGTCCCTCACCAGCACCAGAGTAGGTGCCTGCATGACCCCGAATTGTCTGGCCAGCTCCGGATGCTCCTGCGCATCAACGATCTGATAGTCCACATCCTTCAGGCATTCTCTGGCGATCCGGCAGTTTGGGCAGGTTCTGGTAGTAAACAGATACATCTGCGTTTTCTTCCTCACTCCCTCTGCCGTTTCCGGCGGTTTTCCTTCCATGTCCTGCACCTCAGGCAGGATCCGTGCCCTGTCTTTGCTGCGATCAAACCGGCCGGTGTCATAAGTCACGCGGTCTTTGTATTCCTGAAGCTTGCCCTCATTCCAGTTCTGCACCGGTCTGTAATATCCCGTGATTCGGCTGTAGACCTCCGCCTTCTCCCGGCAGATGGGGCAGGTAAAATGCTCTCCTGCCAGATACCCGTGGCTTTTGCAGATGGAATAGGTAGGCGACAGCGTATAATAAGGCAGGCGGTAATTCTCAGCAATGGCGCGCACCAGACTGGCCGCAGCCTTCCAGTCCGGCAGCTTCTCACCTAAAAATGCGTGAAATACCGTTCCCGAGGTATACCGGGTCTGTAACTCGTCCTGAATATCCAGAGCATCAAAAATGTCCTCTGTATATCCCACCGGCAGATGGGAGCTGTTGGTATAATAAGGGGTCTCTCCCTTCTTTCCCGCTGTGATAATGTCAGGATACTGCTCCTTATCATGCTTGGCCAGCCGGTAGGCTGTGGACTCCGCAGGCGTGGCCTCCAGGTTATAAAGATCGCCGTACTGCTCCTGATAATCAGACAGGCGCTCTCTCATATGATCCAGCACCTCCTTCGTAAACTGCTGACATTCCGGCTGTGTCATATCCCTGCCGATCCATGACGCGTTCAGCCCCGCCTCGTTCATACCGATCAGCCCAATGGTGGAAAAATGATTTTCAAATGTGCCAAGATACCTCTTTGTATAGGGGTAAAGCCCCCGCTCCAAAAGCTTTGTGATCACTTCCCTCTTGGTCCTTAATGATCTTGCGCTGATATCCATCATATGGTCCAGACGCCGGTAAAAGTCCGTCTCGTCCTTTGCCAGATAAGCGATCCTGGGAAGGTTGACGGTGACTACGCCCACAGAACCGGTGCTCTCGCCAGAGCCGAAGAAACCGCCCGTTTTGCGGCGCAGCTCCCGCAGATCCAGCCGCAGCCGGCAGCACATACTCCTGACGTCGCCGGGTTCCATATCGCTGTTGATATAATTAGAAAAATAAGGCGTTCCATACTTGGAAGTCATCTCAAACAAAAGGCGGTTATTCTCTGTATCGGACCAGTCAAAATCCTTTGTAATCGAATAGGTGGGAATGGGATACTGAAATCCCCGACCGTTGGCATCCCCCTCGATCATGGTTTCAATAAAGGCCCGGTTGATCATATCCATCTCAGCCTTACAGTCCTTATATTTAAAGTCCATCTCCCGGCCGCCTACAATGGCATTCATCTGCGCCATGTCGTCCGGCACCGTCCAGTCAAGGGTAACGTTGGAAAATGGTGCCTGCGTCCCCCAGCGGCTTGGCGTATTTACCCCGTAGATAAAGGTTTCAATGCACTTTTTCACCTCCGGATAGGTCAGCCGGTCTGTCTTTACAAAGGGCGCAAGATATGTATCAAAGGAAGAAAAGGCCTGGGCGCCTGCCCATTCGTTCTGCATAATGCCGAGGAAATTCACCATCTGGCTGCACAGCACTGATAAATGTCTGGCTGGCCCTGATGTGATCTTTCCCGTAATCCCGCCCAGCCCCTCCATCAAAAGCTGTTTTAAGGACCAGCCCGCACAGTAGCCTGTCAGCATGGAGAGGTCATGGATATGGATGTCCGCATTCCGGTGAGCCGCCGCCGTCTCAGGATCGTAAATCTCACTTAGCCAGTAATTAGCTGTCACAGCCCCGGAATTGCTTAAAATCAATCCGCCCACCGAATATGTCACCGTAGAATTTTCCCTGACCCTCCAGTCCTCTGCCTTCACATAGCTGTTTACAACGTCCTTATAGTTCAATATGGTGCTGTTCATGTTGCGGATCTTCTCACGCTGCTTCCGGTAAAGGATATAGGCCTTTGCCACCTCCGTATATCCGGTCTGCTCCAGCACGTGCTCCACGCTGTCCTGTATCTCCTCCACGGAAATGCTCCCGCCCTGCATCTTAGGCTGGAAATCAGCCGTCACACGCAGGGAAAGCAGCTCCAGTATCTCGTCGTTGTACTCTTTCCCCGTAGCCTTAAACGCTTTCTTGATGGCCTCTGTTATCTTCTTTAAACAAAATTCCGCGGCCTCCCCATCCCTTTTTACTACCTGGATCATACCTTAAAACTCCTTTCAACCTTCCAGACATTTCCTGCTTTTACCCTCCGGGCCTGATCTAATCCCGGTACAGCCCCTCAAAAAGCTCCGCCGGCACATAAGCGGTCACGGCAATCCCCTGCTCGGTATATTCCTCCGAAAGGAGCTGGCCATAGGTCCGTATCGTCTGAATCCGGCCAGCCTGGCTGTAGGGATATACCTTTTCCAGATAGATCCGGCTGCTGCGGATAATGCTCCCCAGGACCTGCTCAAGTTCCTCTATGCCTTCCCCGGTTTTTGCAGAGATACGCACCTGATAGTCGGAGGCAAAATCTCTTGGGAGCATCCCCATTCCCTCTTCCTTATCCAGCCGGTCAATCTTGTTAAATACTGTTACCACAGTCTTATCCACAATCCCCAGTTCTCTTAATGTCTCCTTAACCACATACATCTGCATATCCATCTGTGGATTCGAGCAGTCCACCACATGAAGGATCACATCGCTGTAGCGCGCCTCCTCCAGGGTACTCTTAAAGGCATCAATCAGATGATGAGGAAGCTTTCGGATAAAACCTACTGTATCCGTCATAAGGATCTGCTGTCCGTCTGCCAGATCAAACGCCCTTGTTGTGGGATCCAGCGTTGCAAACAGCCGGTTCTCCGCCAGAATTCCCGCCCCTGTAAGCTTATTTAGCAGAGTGGACTTGCCTGCATTGGTATAGCCCACAATGGCTGCCGTCAGGCCGTAATTCTTCTCCCGATGCTGCCTTGTGACTTCCCGGTGCCGCTTTACATCCTCTAATTCCCGCTTCAGCTGTCCTATCCTCTGGTGGATCAGACGGCGGTCCGTTTCCAGCTTTTTCTCTCCCGGCCCTCTGGTTCCTATGCCTCCTCCCAGTCGGGAAAGTGAATTTCTCATTCCCACCAGCCGAATCGCCCGGTAGCGCAGCTGGGCCAGTTCCACCTGGATCTTTCCTTCTCTTGTATGGGCTCTTGAGGCAAAGATATCCAGGATCACCATAGTCCGATCCATAACCTTTGTCTCCAGGACATCTTCCAGATTGCGCAGCTGGGCCGGTGAAAGCTCATCATCACAGATCACTCCCGTAGCACCCGTCCGGGCCAGAAGCTCTCTCACCTCCAAAAGCTTTCCCTTTCCCAGATAGGTGCCCGGATGTACGGCCTCACGGTTCTGGATCACCCGTGCGACAGGGACGGCCCCTGCCGTCTGCGCCAGTTCTTCAAGCTCGTCCAGGGATGCCTTCGTCTCCTTCTCCTCTCCTGCATTGACGGCGATCAGAAGCACCCGTTCCTCCAGTTCCTTTAAATCAATCAGTTCTGCCATAGTTCTCCTTACCGCATCCTGGTCTTTAAAAAGTCAATCTCGTGCTGAACCGCTTCATCATCTCCAAAGACCTGAAGATACGTTTCAAAACGGCTCTTTGCGCCCTCATAGTCCTGTTCGTATTCGCAGACAGCCGCCTGGTGAAATGCCAGTTCCTTAAGCAGCTGCCAGTCCGCAGCATTTTCCTGGGTAATGGCCTGTGCCGCCTGCTCCAGGCTGGCTCCGGTTCCCGCATTATAGCTGGTAATCAGTCTGTCATATCCCTGAGCAAACGAATCAGCAGCTCCTTCATAGTCCTCCTCAGCCATCTGGCATAAACCCATCTGGCTGTAGACCCTGCTCTCAAACCTCTTATTATCCCCACCGTCCTTTAACGCCTCTTCATACAGGGCCTTTGCCCCATCATAATCGGCTGCCTCCATACAGGCAGCTCCTGCCTCAATCAGAGCTTCCTCATAACCGGGGGACTTCTTTCCTCCTGTCTCCATTCCCAGCGCCTCACGGTACAGAGCCACCGCCTGATCCTTATTTCCAAGCCTGCTCTGGCAGAAGCTCTTCATATATCGCCCGGAAATGGCGTTTCCTCCCTGTTCCATGATCAGATCCCAGCTGTGATCCGCCGCCTCAAAGTCATCTAAGAGCATTTCTGCCTCTGCCCGATAAGAAAGGACATCTATATTAAACTTCTTATCATCGGCTCCCGCAGCTGCCAGCGCCTCTTCAAATGAGGTCAGCGCTCCAGAAGGATCTCCTGCCTGAAGTTTTTCAATCCCCTCTTCCCGAAGCTGCTTTTTCCTTGAAATATGAAAGGAACCTGCCACACGGCTGACGCCAAATGCGATCCCGGCCATTACCGCCAGACAGAGGATCCATACGAGAATTTTCCTCATAAGGCGCTGCCTTTTTCTTAGCCGGATGCTCTGAGCGCTCCGTCTGCCGCCCCCGCGTCCTGTGCCCGGATGCCGTCTGCTCCCGCTGTAGGAGCCTCTTCTCCTGCTGCCTTCCATGGTCAGTTCCTTCCCTTATCAGTGCTTCCGAAACCGCCGTTTCTAAGCCCCTTTGTTTCATCATCCACTGTGATCCCAAACGGCAGGAAAATCCCCTGGACAAAGCCGGCTCCCCTGGGTAGCTCCAGAGTCTTGTCCTCATTGGAATCATTGGTTATCTTTATAAACATATGCCCTTCATTGTCAGAATAGAAATAATCGCTGTCGATGATGCCGACCGTATTATTTAACTGCAGACGGTACTTAAAACCCAGGCTGCTCCTTGGAAATAAGGTCAGCACCCAGCCCTCGTCGATCTCCGCCCGGATACCGGTAGGAATTTTTATGGTCTCACCAGGCTTAATAACAAATGCCCTGGGAGCAAAAAAATCATATCCGGCAGAACCGGCCGTAGCCCGCTCCGGAAGGCGTATACTGTCATAAATGGCCTGAATATCCTCATCTCCCTCTTCAAAGGTATCTACCCAGTCCCCTTTAAACTGTTCAAAGCTTACTTTATAAAATCTTGCGATTCGACTGATCATATTTTGTCATTTCTCCTGTATCTTATTCATTTTCCTGCATCTGGTTTCCCGCGTCTCATCCGTACAGCACTGCCTGCCCCGTCAAAAGGGATCTCTGTACATCAATCACCCGCTGGTTTGCGCTGCCCTTCCAGTGGAGGCGGTTATCCTTCTGCGCCTGAATGAACTCTCCATCCACCACTACGTCTATATTTTTAAGCAGGGGCAGGCCGCAGATCTGTTCCCAGTCATAGCCCGTGTAAAGCCAGATCGTTTTTTCCGGATATCTGTCTCTGATCTCTCTTGCCAACGCAGCAATGCCCTCTCTGTTTGCAGGATGAAGGGGATCCCCTCCGCTGAAGGTTACGCCTGAAATGTAGTCCTTCTCAAGTTCCGCAAATAATTCCTCCTTCGCAGCCCCGTCAAACGGCAGCCCGCCCCGCACATCCCAGGTTACGGGATTATGGCAGCCGGGACAGTTATGGCTGCAGCCTGCCACCCACAGCACAGTCCGCAGCCCTTCTCCGTTGAGCATATCATCCTTTGTTATGTTATGATAACGCATCTGTTGTCTTTCTCTCCTGTTCTATGTTCACTTCTTTGTCCAGCCGGGAGGTACAGTTTGGACAGCGAACCGCCTCAGCCGGGATCATCGTGCAGCAGTAAGGGCACGCCTTCTGTGCAGACGCCTTAGGTTCCTCTGGCCGCCTGCCAAGCCTCTCCAGACGCCCCATCGCCTTTACCGCCAGAAATACCACCAGTGCCATTAAAAGGAAATTGATGGTCTGAGTGATAAAAGAACCATAGTTAATGGTAGAGGTCACTTCCTTTGCCGCTTCCAGAGTGGGGTATTTATTTCCATCCAGAGCGATAAACAGGTTGGAAAAATCGATCTTTCCCGTAAAAATACTCAGAATCGGCATAAAAATGTCATTGACCAGTGAGTTGACAATACTTGTAAATGCGCTTCCGATAATCATGCCCACTGCCAGGTTGATCATATTGCCTTTCAGCGCAAACGCCTTAAATTCCTCAATAAACTTCTTCATCTGTTTCTACCTCTTTTTGTATCCTTTCTGCGCTATTTATCAGTCTAACATAAACAGACGTATTTTTCTACTTTATTTTCCTGCATTATTTTCCTAAATTTCATTATTGGAACCTAAATTGTCATTTTCTTCATTAAAATCATAAAAGGCAACCAATATTTACCTAACGATTCAGCCATGAGGTGATTTGTGCTGAAATATGTGCTGTAAACCAGCTTATATAAACATATTTCTGTACAATTTGACATATGACGGAATCGTTACACATTTACAGGTGTGCCTGCGGGCACGCCGCCCTATCAGGAGTTTTTATGCGAAAGATAACCACCAGCGAACAGAAAAATATCATCGGCTGCCGGGTACGTCAGCTGCGGATGGCAAGGAAGCTGACTCAGGACGAACTGGCTGCCAAGCTTCAGGTCAACGGCTACAATTTTTCAAAGCTTACCATCCTCAGGATCGAACTTGGCAAACGCCTGGTAACTGATATTGAGTTAAAAGGCTTGTGTGAATTTTTTGAAACAGATCCCAACAGCATCCTTGATTACGATCTCCAGTCCGGACAAAAGACGGCCTCCGCCTCCAAAGAATCGCTGAACCGGCGGTTTTAAAATCATTTTTCCACTGGTTTATTGTTCTGTACCCATCTGTACACTATTTCATTCACACTATATCTACTATTTTTCAGCCTGATGTTTTTCATGGCAGTGGGATACAATAATACACATCACAAAAATGACCGAACCACAGGAGGAAGAAGGAGGCCTGCGCCGGAGATGCGATCCGGCCTGCATTCCTTCTGAGAATGGACTACCATGAGTTTTGAGCTGGACCGTATTGAAGAACTCTGCAGAGACAGAGGATGGAGCCGCTACCGCCTTGCAAAGGAAATGAACGTCTCCCCAAACAGCATAGGAAATCTTTTCCGCCGTACATCAGTCCCCAGTGTGCCTACCTTAAGGCATATCTGCCGCGCCCTGGGCATCACCATTTCCCAGTTCTACGGTACCGATGGACTAACCGTTACCGTGACCGAACAGCAGAAGGGCTTTTTAGAGATGTTTAACCGGCTGAGTCCCGGAGATAAGCAGAAGGTGGAAGGTTATATAGAGGGACTTCTGGCAAAGGATGGGGAAAGCGGGCTCTGATTCCCTCCCGGCCGGAGCAGATGCAGGAGGAAGTCTTTTTGTATTCTTTCCAACACTGGACACAGAAAGAAATCAGGAACAATGCTCCATGAATGATAAAATACAGGCGGCTAGTCTGATTGTACCTCTCCGGTATGTTCCGGGAAAAGAATCATCCAAAAAGAACCTGCGGACCATTTCAATCATCGAAACCGTCCGCAGGTTCTTTTTGCACTCAATGCTGCTTACATACTCTTCCGCTCTGCGATCTCAGCCATTTTGGCTTCGTTCAGCCTCGTATCGCCCTTCACTCTGGAATAGCTCAGATAACCGTTCATCCGATCGATCTTCGTCAGGTTCCGGCTGCCGCATACCGGGCACACATCCATCTCCAGTTCTTCGTGTCCGCAGTCATCACAGTAAGCCAGAGACAGGTTTACTCCCTCGTAAAATCCCATTTTCATGGCGCGGCGCACAAGAGTGCGGATCGCTTCTTTGTTGTAGCTGATGGGATATTTCACATACTGTATCTTTCCTCCATTGCTCAGTTCCCAGAAACGGTATTCCAGATCCTGCTTCTCAATCGGCGTAATGTCCTCCGTCACATGACAGTGGAAACCGTTGCTTACATACTCCCTGTCCGATACATTTTCAATGATCCCGTATTTCTCACGGAACTGCTTTACCTGAAGGCCGCAGAGGTTCTCCGCAGGCGTGGCATAGATGGCATAGAGATTGCCGTCCTCTTCCTTAAATTCCTCTATCTTACGGTTGATATGCTCAAGTACCTCCAGGGCAAACTGTCCGTCCTCCACCAGAGATTTCTTATTGTACAGCTGCTGCAGTTCATTAAACGCTGTGATCCCAAAAGAAGCCGTGGCCGTCTTAAGCAGCGGTTTGATCTTGTCATGGAGGCCCAGATGACCGCCGTAAAATCCACCTTCGCAGTAAGCCAGCGGATTGGTAGACGCCTTTAGCTCACCCAGGTATGCATAGGTGCGGATATGGATCCTGCGGATCAGTTCCAGATAATAATCCAGCACCTCATAAAAATCCCGGCTCTCCTGTCTGGCTTTTGCCAGGATCATTGGAAGATGAAGGCTTACAACGCCAATATTAAAACGGCCTACGAATACCGGCGTATCCGCGTCATCCGCCGGATACATACCGCCTCTCTCGTACCATGGAGACAAAAAGGCGCGGCAGCCCATAGGGGAAATGATCTTCCCATAGCGCTTGTACATACTGGCGATATAGCCTTTTCCCGTAAGAGAGAGCCAGTCAGGATACATGGTCTTGCTGGAGCAGTCGATCCCGGCCTCAAATACGTCCTCCAGCTCGCCTCCCGGCCCGTGAAGCGCCTCATCATAAAGAAATACAATTTTGGGAAAAAGCACCGGCTTTTTGTGATCCTTTCTGCCCTGACCGCCCTTGCGGACATTCAGCATGGTCATTGTGGCCATTTTTGCAAAACGGCTTGTTCCTGTGCCGGCAGTCATTGTGATAAAGGGATAATCTCCGCGGCTGGAGGAAACAGAATTAAATTTGTACTCCCAGCCCTGGAACCCCTGCTCCATGTCACGCTCCACATCCTTCCAGGCAACCTCCCTGGCCTTGTCATTGGTCAGCCCCAGATCCAGATATCTGTCAATGTATTTTTCATAGGACTTCTCTGCATACGGAGCCAGAATCTCCTCCACGCTGGGGACGGTAAATCCGCCGTACTGCTGACTGGCTGCGCTTAAAACGATGTCTCCGATCACATCAAAGGCCACATCCAGGGTCTTTGGCTCATTATACCAGAGATTTCCCATCTCGAAGCCTCCGGTCAGCACCTCCTTTACGTCAAAAAGACAGCAGTTCATGGTGTCACGTCTGGCAGACATATCGTGGATATAGATATAGCCTTCACGACAGGCCTGAAGTTCTTCCACGGTCATGAAAAATTTCTGGTACAGGGACTTGTTCAGTTCATTAAAGATCAGGCTGCGCTTGGTTGAAACCAGGGCGCTGTCCGTGTTGCTGTTCTCCTTGTCTCCGATGTACATGATGGACTGACTCTTCTTATACACCTCGTCCAGCATACGCACAAAGTCCTGCTTGTAATTTCGGTAATCACGATAGCTCTTTGCCACCAGGGGATTTACCTTCTCCAGAGCCCCCTCTACAATATTGTGCATCTGCGGGATCGGAATCAGCTCCTGGTCCAGCTCCTGTACCTTCTCCTCCACAAAGTCACAGATAAAATTCAGCTCTGCCCTGGAAAATGTGATCATGGCACGCTCCGCGGATTTACTGATGGCGGAAATCACCTTCTGAACGTTAAAATCTTCTTTCGTCCCGTCTTTTTTTACTACCTTAATTCTGGTCAGATTCATGGTTTCACCTCGTGTGGTATGTTTGGTTTTTATACTATATATTGTGTTTATTTCACAGAACGCATACACTATGTATTGTGTTTTGCGGCTGGTGATATCTTACCATGAATGACGGGAGGCGTCAAGACGGCAGATGGAAATCCGCGGTATTTCCCATACAGAGCTTATGTTTAACATTTAACGGTGGGAAAGAACAGCCGCCGCTGCAATTAACAGTGATGGCTGTCCTTCGGCGAAACAGGCCGCTTATCCTTCCGGTCAGGCCGGATATCCTTCTCACAGCTTACTCACTCCCACCCCCATAAGCAGCAGTCCGCTAACCCATCCCAGGTCTCTCTGCCGCTTTCCGGAAAGGCTTCTTCCGATCCTGAGTCCGCCCTCCATCATAACTGTTCCCACCGCAAACGCCAGAAATACCGTTATCCATACTTGGCCCTCTGACAGAGCGGCGGCAGCTCCTGCTGTCAGACTGTCGATGGACATGGCAAAGCCAAGAAGCAGGATTTCCTTCCACTCCAGACTCCGGGAGCCGTCTGCATCCGCCGCCATGGGATCGCTCCAGATCTGAACAATTACATGAAGACCTGAACGCGAAAAATGGAAGCGGCAGCCGCCATGGCAGCGGTCTCTGATCCATTTTCGCACCGTATAATCCGTCATACGGATCAGGCCGAGAAAAAACAGGCTCCCGCCGCAGATGATCCTGGCTGTGGTGCCTGGAATCCATTCTGCTGCAAGAGAGCCTGCCGCCATAGCCAATCCCAGACAGGCGCTGCATATCCCATTTAAAAGAAGCACCTTTCCCGGACTGACCTTTATTCTGTTTGCTCCGTAAGCGAGACTTGCTCCAAAGGTGTCAGCGCACAGGGCCAGCACCAGTATCAGACTCTGAATCATAGACCGCTCCTTTTCCATACTGTTTTAAAAAGGTTACGATACTATATTCCAATTTGTCCTGGAAGGTGCCAGCGCCTTAACCTGTCCTTTCTTGACCGGAGCTTACTTGGCCTGTTTGCCCATCCGTTTCCAATAATCCTTTGTCTGCGCCGCTATGACGCCGCTTAAAGCCAGCACCGCTATCAGATTAGGAATAGCCATCAGCGCATTAAAGATATCGGCAATCGTCCACACCGCCTCCACAGTCATAAACGGCCCGATAAAGATAGCCAGGATATATAAAAACCGATACGCTGCAACCGCCCGTTTGCTTCCGTTTGACAGATATTCCAGACACCGCTCACCGTAATAATTCCAGCCGATGATCGTCGTAAACGCAAAAAAGATCAGACATACCATCAGCAGGAATGAACTGGCCCAGGCAGGAATCGGAAGGCCCTGATTAAAGGCGTAGGTCGTCACTGCCACCCCCTCCAGCCCCGTTTCATAAGCCCCTGTAAGCACAATAGAAAGCCCGGTCATAGTACAGATTACAATGGTATCAATAAAGGTTCCTGTCATGGACACCAGACCCTGACGCACCGGCTCTTTGGTACGGGCCGCCGCTGCTGCGATAGGAGCGCTTCCCAGACCAGCCTCATTTGAAAAAATACCTCTGGCAATCCCCTTCTGCATGGCAAGCAGCACCGCACCCAGGGTTCCCCCCGCTGCAGCCCGAAGCCCAAACGCGCTTTCTACGATCAGTCTAAATGCCCCCGGTACCTTTTGTGCGTTTACAATCAAAATCAAAACACAGGCAGCTACATAAAAAATTGCCATAAAGGGGACAATGATTTGTGAAACCGTAGCGATCCGCTCCAGCCCTCCAAGAACCACCAGCGCTACACACACTGTCAGAACCAGTCCCGCGATCAGTACAGCCGCCGAATATTCTCTTCCAAACACCCCCACAGTCCAGCTTTTTTGACTGTCAAAAAAATCGCCTACCGCTGACGTGATCCCATTTACCTGGGTAAATGTACCGATTCCCAGAAGGCCAACGCCTGCGCCGAAAAAGGCGAAGATTTTTCCCATCCATCTCCAGTTCTTCCCCATTCCGTTTTCAATATAGTAAAACGGCCCTCCCAGCACATGACCGGTCTCTTTATCTACCGTCCGATAGCAGATCGCAAGCACTCCCTCCGCATATTTGGTGGCCATTCCGAAAAACGCCGCGACCCACATCCAGAACAGCGCTCCGGGGCCTCCAGCCACAATGGCAGTAGCCACACCTACGATATTGCCCGTGCCGATGGTTGCCGACATGGCGGTGCACAGAGCCCCGAAGCTGGTAACCTCTCCGTGTCCCTCCTCCTCATTCTGCACCATGTAGCGCAGGGCGGCGGGAAGCCTTAAAATCTGCATCCCCTTCAGGCGGATCGTCAGGTAGATTCCTGTCGCAAGGATCAGCACGATCAGCGGGACGCCCCATACAAGATCGTCAAAGGTGTTCAAAGCCGTGTTCACAAACTGAAGCATTTTCTTGTCCTCCATTCCGTCTCTGCATCATGTACTTCCGAAACCTCCCTATGGACGATCCTGGGACTTCCGCAAATACGCTCTTTTACTTTACCACAGTAATGTATCACACAGACAGAGGATTTACAAGTTTTTTTCTTTATACAAGCTCACTCATTTTCCTTCGGTATTTCATCTACGGTAAGCTGCAGCTCCTCTTCCACCTCGGCCCGGATCACTGCCTCCTGCTCCGGGTTCACATCCGGCAGGTCTCCCAGAGAGCCGACGCCGAACCGGCGCAGAAATTCCTCCGTAGTAGCAAACAGGGCCGGACGGCCCGGTGCGTCCAGACGGCCGGCCTCGTAGACCAGATCGTACTCTACCAGACGGTTCACCGCATGGTCAGACTTCACCCCTCGAATCTTCTCAATCTCCATCTTCGTCACCGGCTGACGGTAGGCAATAATGGACAGCGTCTCCAAAACCACGTCTGACAGCACCTGTTTTTTGGGCGCAGCCGCTACGCGGATCAGATTTTCATAATACTTAGACCGGGTACACATCTGGTAGCTGTCCTCCAGTTTAAGGATCTCCATCCCCTTCTTTCCCGTCTGATACCGTTTCATCAGCCGTTCCGCCGCACCGCGGGTCGTTTCCCTGTCCTGACCTATAGCCGCTGCCAGCTGACGCAGCTCCACTGCGCCGCCCATGGTAAACAGCACCGCTTCGATGACTGCCTCCTGATCCTTTTCATTTTCTACGGGCTTGCATTCTCCGTACATTCCGTTATTTTCCATATCTTATTCCTCAAACCCATCCAGACCTCCCAGATCCGGTTCCTCTTCCATTCCTTCCGGCTCCAGCGCCTCGATATCCATGTCGCCGAAGGTTTCTTCCTGCGTCAGATGGAGTTTTCCAATCTTCATCAGCTCCAGAACTGCCAGAAAAGTTACTACCAGTTCCAGCTTATCTGCCTGCCGCTCCAACAGCTGGCGAAAACTGAAACGTCTGGCCCGCCTTGCATAGGCTAACACCGAACCGATCTTCTCCTCCAGGCTCACCGGCTCCCTGCGGATGGTGCCGAACTTACTTCGGATGGGGTCCATCTTATTTTCCTGCCGCTTCATCACCTGCTCAAAAATCCGTTTCAGCTTTGCCAGAGTAAGCCCGTCCAGAAGTTCATCCAGATCCACCGGAGGCTGGTACCTTGCCACCTCCGGCGGAAGGGTGGATGCCTTGTAAAAATGAGTCAGCGCCCCCTCTTCCCGGTCCGCCAGCTCCTCTGCCAGCAGCTTATACCGCTTATATTCCAAAAGCCGCTGTACCAGTTCTGCCCTGGGATCGATCTCCTCCCCTTCCTCGTCCACTTCCTTTGGAAGGAGCATTCTTGCCTTGATATCTAAAAGGGTAGCAGCCATCACCAGAAAGTCACTGACCACGTTGAGATCCTCCCGCTCCATCTGCCTCACATATTCCAGATACTGAGCCGTGATCTCCACAATGGGAATGTCGTATATATCAATCTTATTTTTCTCAATCAGATGGAGCAGAAGGTCTAAAGGCCCCTCAAAATGCTCCAGTTTATAGGTAATCGTCTCCATATTTACATTATCTTCCTCTTTAACCGGATGGCCAGCAGCTGCGGCCTGTTATTAAGCCGGATATTGATAGAATGAGTCCCAAGGCCCCGGCTCACTGCCATATACCGTCCCTCCCGTTCATGGGTTCCCGCACACACCGGCAGAAAAAACTGGTACTGGGGCGTCATCACGCCTCCCAACCCTGGAATCCGTATGGTTCCCCCGTGAAAATGGCCCGACAATGTCAGATCCGCTCCCCATTTTCTGTATGCATCAAAAAATAAAGGGGAGTGGGCCAGAAGGATCTGAAAGCAGTCCTTTCCCGCCGCAGGCCCCAGCTTCTTTTCCACATACTCAGGCTCCATGGATGAAAGTTTTCCCGAATTGGCCTTTTTATAAAAGCAGGGATCGAGATTCACCGCTGAAATGCGCACTTCTTTTTTTAACACTGCCGACTGATCGGACAGACAGATGATACCCATCTCCTTCAGCCGGCCTATATACCGCTCATAATTCCCCCCATATTCCTTCCGGTTCCAGACCATACGGTTTTCATGGTTGCCGTTTCCGCAGTATACCGGATACCGGGCTGCCAGTCTGGCAAGAAGAGCCTCAGATACCGCCGTCTTTGCTCTTCCCTTCTTTGTGACGATCAGATCGCCCCCGCTTAAGACGGCGTCGGGTTTCACCGCATCAATGGCTGCCAGCAGCCTTTCATTGTCCCTTCCAAATGTATTCTCATGAAGATCCGACAGGAATACAAAAGTCCAGTCCCTGGTGATCTTGTCCGTTTCCACAGAAACTTCTTCCAACGACAAGGCCTTTCTTTCATACTCTGACCGGGCCAGGAAAGCTGCTGCTGCCGCCAGCCCGCAGCCCGCTATCAACCTGTAATCCAGCATACAATCTCTCCTTTAACAAGCCTTCAGCGAATAAAACATTCACGCCGGGCAGCCTCAGCGCAGCAGGCTGCAGCTTCTGCGGCTCCAGGCCGTGTGTTCCTTCGTCCGAGGACGGTATCTGCGTAAATTATAACATTGTGCCCTGGGTTTGTCATGGACTATTTTTAATTCCCCATTCTGTCGTTTCATCTGTATCCACTTGTACTGATATCCATATTATGATATAATCCGTTTATTGATAACATACTGTTTAAGGAGGAATTGGTCAATGATTCAATATGACCGTTTATGGGCTACCATGACAGATCGGGGTATGACCCAGTATAAGCTGATCAAGCTGCACGGTTTCAGTGCCGGACAGATCGGCCGGATGAAGAAAAATATGCACGTTTCCACTCATACCCTGGAGACACTCTGCCGGATCTTAAACTGCCGGATCGAGGACATTGTAGAATATACGCCAGAAGAGGCCGCGCCAGCAGACGCACTCACAGCCAACACCGCTTTGCTCACAGCAGATGCAGCGGCACACAGGCCCAACGTGAACATCCCGCCGTTTCTGTCCCCCAGACCCCCCAGGCCTCCAGCTCTGAAAACAAAGAAACTGTAGCCCCGCCCAAAGCCTCTAAAGCCAAAAAAGGCTCTAAGACTAAAAAGTCATCTAAAAAAGGAGAAAAGGGCTCTAAAAAGTCCAAGAAAAAATAGGAATCAAATGGCTGCTGCTCATAAAACAAATAAACTGGAATCAGGACAGCCGCCATAAGCAGAACAAAAAAAGCGGCGGCATTGAAAAAACGATCCCAAAGCCGCCGCCAGTTAATGAGACTATACAGAGCACTAATCAAACATTCTGCTATTCCAGCGGAACAATCATCTTCTTTAATTCTTCCAGTTTCATATCATCCACGTTAAGAAAGAGTGTGCCGGCTGCTGCCGTTTCAATTCCCAGTACCGCTGAAAGATTTCCGGCTAATTCGAGACTATACCATTTACCATCATACTCAATCGTATCAAAACAGAGCGCATAATACTTTCCGTTAAAGTTTACAACAGCCACTCGGCCTGTAATTTAATCTGCTCCGTAAATTTCCAAAGCCCTTTAATTCAACTGTACTAAAATCGACTGAAGATAATTGTTTCGTTAATTGTTCTAAAAATTCCTTTTTTCTGCTTCTGACCGCAGCACCTGGGGCTCACTTGAGCTTAATGTCGAAGCTGCATCACAAAGCGCTGAGTATTGATACCGGATTGAATTTACCACATTCGTTTTACGCTTTTCAATATTTAAGTCTTTAGTAATATCGTTTACAGCAGGCCAGGGAGCCTGTAGAGACTGAAAAATCCCCATATGTTCCAGATATGCCTGTAAATCATAATTTTCTACTTTTTACTTAAGATCCAGTTCCCATGGCAAAGAGCAGGGGCCGTTCAGATCATTTCTCAGCCTAAAGCACAGCGCCTCTCGCTCGGCAATATCCTTCTGCCATCCGTCTCCCTGTTTCCTTCTCCATTCCCTATAGCCTTTTAAATAGCTGTCATACAGTTCTGTCCACGAATGATAGAGAGCTTGCATGAGCTGTCCGACTTCCATTGATTTTTCCATCATTTCCTCGCGTCCGATATAACCGCCGATAAAGCCCATCCCAAGGATCTGGCACGCGCGGCATAAATCCCATGCGCCCCATGCAATCTCTTCATCTGTGCAGGAGTCTTTTTCTTTATAAGATGAGGTAAGCCAGAGTACCATATCCAAAAGAGAGTTTTTATCTGTCACCTCCCAATCCCGGCGGAGCATAACACGCATGGAGGCTCCTTCTTTCTTATTTTTTTCTTTAGAACCCGCAAAATAATGCCAGTCTCCATCAGCATATTCAGACCACATGGCGTAAGTGCCTGTAATCCACCGCTCTGTATCTGTTTTTGGCAGCGCGGTATTTTCTTTGTCCTTCTTTTGAAAAAATCCTAGAAATCCCATAATAAACACTCCCTTATTTTTATTTTACTTTTTATCTCGGCGTTCCAACGTACAGCCTGTTTTTTGTCTTTTTTAGACAAACAGGCGCTCCCATCTTTGCAGTCTGCTGCGAACACGGGAACGCCTGAATTATTTTATATATTTGAGTCCGGCAAAACTGCAGCGCTAAACCATCATAGTATCGCACCGCCTGCCTGCAGATGGAAGAAGTCATAATGTTTTGTCCCCCCTTTATGCAGTTACATTTATAAATATTATAGCAAAAAATCTATTTCCGATCAACATTTTTATGCACATTTCAAACTGGAACGCAACACCTCAGAAGGTTCCTCCGATGGGAAAACAGGTACAAAAACAGGCGTTAAGCCCGCTTATATGCCTGTCTTTGTACCTGTTTTCCCGCTGCCTTGAACAGTTACCATAATTTTATTTATATATTTGCCAGCACCCGCTCCAGCCGTTCGGCCATTTCATCCACATCCGACGGCTGGATGATGAGCGGCGGAACGAACCGGATGATATGGCTGCCCGCGCTGATAAACACCAGCTTTTCTTCTAACAAAGCCTTTGAAACAACAGAGCCGGCCGGCACGGTAAGTTCCAGCCCCTGGATCAGTCCCCGCCCTCTGTGGCCACAGATCACCTTATACTTTGCAGACAGCCCCTCTAACTTTTCATAGAGATACGCTCCCACCTCTCTTACATGATCCGTAATGTGCCTCTTTTCAAAGATATCAAGCACCGCCCCTGCTGCCGCAGTTACCAGAGGATTTCCGCCATAGGTGGTGCCGTGGTCTCCCGGAACCATAGCCGTGGCCGCCTTGCCGCAGGCTAAGAAAGCCCCGATGGGAACGCCGTTTCCAAGCGCCTTTGCCACCGTCATCACATCGGGCTTTACACCGTAATGCTGCCATGCAAACATTTCCCCGGTGCGCCCCATCCCGCACTGAATCTCATCCAGAATCAGCAGCAGATCATATTCGTCACAGAGGGCGCGCACTCCCTTTAAAAACGCTTCCTCTGCCGGATAAATTCCTCCCTCTCCCTGAATCGTCTCCATGATGACAGCGCAGGTTTTGTCTGTGATCTGGGCCTTTACGCTTTCCAGGTCATTGAAATCCGCAAAACGGATTCCCGGAATCAAAGGTGCAAACGGCAGCCGATAATGGGCATTGCCAGTTACAGATAAGGCTCCCAAACTGCGGCCATGGAAGGCGTGATTCATGGCAATAATCTCACCGGTGGTATCGATCTGCAGCTCCTCGCAGCCGTCACAGCCGTCGCCCATTGTCTCATGAAGCTTGTTATAATGATACCGTCTGGCAATCTTTAACGCTCCTTCAACGGCCTCTGTTCCGCTGTTTGTAAAGAACACCCTGTCCATCCCCGATACCTTCAGCAGCTTCTCCCCTGCCTCAATGGAAGGCTCATTGTAAAATAAATTAGAAATATGAGTCAGCTTATCAAGCTGGGCCTTTACAGCCTGTGTATATTCCTCATCTCCGTATCCTAAGCCCATCACCGCGATCCCGGCGCCGAAATCCAGATACTCCTTTCCTTCGCTGTCCCAAAGCTTTACTCCCTTTCCATGGTCAAATACCACAGGAAACCTGTTATATGTTTTATACAGAACCTGTTCCGCCCTGCAAATCCTTGTTTCATCAGCCATGATAATACCTCTCATCTTCCTTTGAATTATAGATGGCAGTTCCGATTCCCTTGTCGGTAAAGATCTCCAGCAGCAGGCAGTGCGGGATCCGGCCGTCCAGGATATGAACTCTGGAAACGCCGTTTTTGATGGCATCAATGCAGTTTTGAAGCTTCGGAAGCATACCTCCTCCCAGACTTCCGCTGTCCACGAACTCCTGAGCCTCCTCTACCTCCATTTCAGAGATCAGGGAATCCTTGTCCTCAAAATCCCTGTAAACGCCTTCCACATCCGTCAGAAATGCCAGCTTTTCCGCCTTTACCGCCCTTGCAATGGCGCAGGCCGCGTCATCGGCATTGATATTGTAGCTCTGGAAATGATCGTCATAGGCAATGGGGCAGATAATGGGCAGGAAATCCTTTTCCAGAAGTTCATGAATCAGTTCCGGGTCTACCTGATCGATCTCGCCTACATAGCCGATATCCTGACCGCCGGAGTATTTTTTATGGCATTTTAGCATCATGCCGTCCTTGCCGCTGATTCCCACAGCCTTGATGCCAAGCTCATTGACCAGCTGCACCAGGCTCTTGTTCACTTTATTTAATACCATTTCCGCAATCTCCATGGTAGGCTCATCCGTAACCCGCAGGCCGTTGATGAAATGGGGTTCCATTCCCACCTTCCCCACCCAGCGGCTGATCTCCTTTCCGCCGCCGTGGACGATAATGGGCTTAAAGCCTACCAGCTTTAAAAGCGCTACGTCCTGGATCACTTTTTTCTTTAATTCCTCGTCTATCATGGCGCTTCCGCCGTATTTAATCACCACGATCTTGCGGTTGAAACGCTGGATATATGGAAGGGCCTCGATTAAAACGGCCGCCTTTTGCATGGGTTCAAGATTCATTTTTCATTTCCTCCCTGAATCGGTTTTATATACAGGCTGTCTCCCTGCTGCTGTCCTATGACCGGTAGTCGGCGTTGATCTTTACATAGTCAAAGGTCAAATCACAGCCCCAGGCTACAGCCTCTGCCGTTCCCATCTTGATATCAGCAATGGCGGTGACTTCCTGCTGAGAGAGGATCTTTGTCGCCTGCTCCTCACTGTACTCCACAGCCACTCCGTCTTTTATGATCTGCAGCTTTCCTGCAGCGCTTTCAAAATACAGATCTACCTGTTCCGGATCAAAGTCCGCGCCGGAATAGCCCATGGCGCAGAGAATACGGCCCCAGTTGGCATCATGGCCGAAAACAGCCGCCTTGGTCAGACTGGAGGTAATCACGGATTTTGCCAGAATCTTTGCCTGCTCCTTTGTCTGGGCCCCCTTAATCTTTACCTCAAAAAGAGCCGTACATCCCTCTCCATCCCCAGCCATCTTTTTTGCCAGGGTTTCGTTGATATAATTAAGAGCCTCGCAGAAAGCTTTGTAATCCTCATTTTTCTCCGTGATTTCAGGATTTCCTGCGAGACCGTTAGCCAGCAGAAGAACCGTATCGTTGGTAGAGGTGTCCCCGTCTACAGAAATCATATTATAGGTATCCTTGATATCCTCGCTTAAAGCCTCCTGAAGAAGTTCCTTGGAAATGGCCGCATCCGTTGTGATAAAGCTTAACATAGTGCACATATTTGGGTGGATCATTCCGGAGCCCTTGCACATACCTCCGATGGTAACAGGCATACCGCCAAGAACCACCTGAACCGCCGCCTCTTTATGCTTCGTATCTGTTGTCATAATGGCCTTTGATGCCTTTGTGCCGCTCTCCAGGCTTCCTTTAAGCTCCGGGGCCATGGCGCGGATGCCGGCCTCAATGCGATCCATGGGAAGCTGCATCCCGATCACGCCGGTGGAAGCAACCAAAACGCTGTCTGCCTTAATATCCAGGGATTCTGCCGCTGCTGCTGCCGTCCGGGCGCAGTAGTCCATTCCCTCTTTTCCTGTACAGGCGTTTGCGATGCCTGCGTTTACGATCACAGCCTGAGCATCGGCCCCGCCTGTCACCTGGTTTTTATCCCATTTTACAGGAGCCGCTTTTACAAGGTTGGTGGTAAAGGTTCCTGCTGCCCTGCAGGGAACCGTGCTGTAAATCATGGCCATATCGGGACGGTTCTTATACTTGATCCCTGCTGCTGTGGATGCTGCCATAAAGCCTTTTGCGGCGGTAACTCCGCCCTGGATCACTTCATACATAATGCTTTTTCCTCCTCTATTTGACAAATCGTGTGATATTTTCCTCATTTAGTATAAATTCATAGATGTTAATGTCTTCCCGCTCCGTCCAGCCGATACCCTGCCAGAAGGCATTTCCAAGCTCATTGCTCTTAAATGCGATGAGGCTGATCTTGCTGACGCCTTCTCTCTGAAGAGCGTGTATGGCCGCCCGTACCATCCTATAGCCAATCCCATGCTTGCGATAGTCAGGATCCACACAGACATGATAGAAACAGCCTGTTCTCCCGTCATGGCCGCAGAGAATATTTCCAATGATACGCCCGTTCTGTACCGCTACCACGCTGGTGGTGGGATTGCGCTTAAGAAAACGTTTTACCCCCTCTTTTGAATCATCTATGCTTCGGATGCCGAAACCCCGGATCTCAGTCCACAGATGGTACACCTGATCATAATCCTCTATGATCATCTCACGGATAAGGATATCCATTGTTCCTGCCATTGACGCTGCTCCCTCCTGTCTCTTTCTTCCCCTATGGGAATAACGGTACCTGCTTTAAGCCTGTGTTTTCCGGCAGCCCGAACATCAGGTTCATATTCTGAATGGCCTGACCTGCCGCCCCCTTTACCATATTGTCGATGGCTCCCATCATCACCACCCGTTTTGTTCTCAGATCAATTTTAAAATTCACATCTGCAAAGTTGCTTCCCTCCACCCATCGGGTCTGTGGAAATACGCCGTTATCCAAAAGGCGCACGAAATATTCATCCTTATAATATTTCTCATAAGCGGCCCTTACTTCCTCCTCCGTCACATCCTTTGCAAGAGAAGCGTAAGCTGTCACCAGAATCCCACGGTTCATGGGAATCAGATGAGGGGTAAAGCTGATCGTTACCGGCCTACCTGCCGCCCTGGATAACTGCTCCTCAATCTCCGGGGTATGGCGGTGAACACCTACGCCATAGGCCTTGATATTTTCATTGACCTCGCAGAACAGACTGTCTGTCTTTGCTCCTCTGCCTGCGCCTGAGGTACCTGACTTGGCGTCAATGATCAGCGTATTGGGATCAATGATGCCCTCTTTTACCAGAGGATAGACAGACAAAAAGGAACAGGTTGGAAAACAGCCCGGATTGGCGATCAGCCTTGCCCTCTGAAGCTTCGCCCGGTTGATCTCCGGCAGTCCGTAGACTGCTTCCTTAATATATTCCGGCGAGCCGTGTTCTAACTTATACCACTGCTTATAAACCTCCACATCCTTGATGCGGAAATCTGCGCTTAGGTCGATGATCTTTACCTTGGAAAGAATCTCTTCATTTACGAGGGCAGAGCAAAGGCCCTGAGGAGTAGCGGTAAATACCACATCCACCTGCTCTGCCAGTTCCTTCATATTGTCATCCATACAATCCGCATCTGTCAGCTTGAACATATTCTGATAGATGGAGGCATACTTCTTATCAATATAGCTTCTTGATCCGTACCACTTTACCTCCACATCCTCTCTCTGGAGCAGCAGCCTTGCAAGCTCCCCTCCCGCATATCCTGTAGATCCGATGATTCCTGCCCTGATCATATTCATACTCTCCTTTTCCTCATACTGCAGCGCTCTGGGCTTTTGCTGCCTCCAATGGGCCTGCCCTGTGAAAGCCATTCATATTTAAACATCCCGGCGTCTCTTGCTTTTCCCTTTGTTTTACCGCTTTATCACAAGAAAGTGCCTGTATGCCCTCATTATAGTGAGGTTTTTCTCAAAAGAAAAGAGGATTCCCCTCTTTTTTTTATTTCCCCTTGGGGATTTGATTTCATAATTATACAACTATAGTGCATAATATGCAACATTTTTTAAAATTTTTATTTTTATACTTGCTTTTTCCCGGATTGTGTTGTATATTTATGAAAGCTTATTGAATACAGTTTTTTGGAGGAAATGACCATGAAAGAGAAAGTAGTTTTAGCTTATTCCGGCGGTCTGGACACCACCGCTATCATTCCCTGGTTAAAGGAAAATTTTGGATACGATGTAATCTGCTGCTGTATCGACTGCGGACAAGGCAAGGAGTTAGACGGCCTGGAGGAGAGAGCAAAGCTTTCCGGCGCTTCCAAGTTATATATTGAAGATCTGGTAGATGATTTCTGTGACAATTACATTATGCCCTGCGTAAAGGCAGACGCGGTCTACGAGAACAAGTACCTCTTAGGAACCTCTATGGCACGGCCCGCCATCGCAAAACGTCTGGTGGACATCGCCCGCAAGGAAGGCGCAGTTGCCATCTGCCACGGCGCTACCGGCAAGGGAAATGACCAGATCCGTTTCGAGTTATCCATCAAGGCTCTGGCTCCTGATATCAAGATCATTGCTCCCTGGCGTATGACCGATGTATGGAAAATGCAGTCCCGTGAGGATGAGATCGAATACTGCAAGCAGCACGGCATTGATCTTCCCTTTGACCACAGCCACAGCTACAGCCGCGACTGCAATATCTGGCATATCAGCCATGAAGGACTGGAGTTAGAGGATCCTTCCTTAGAGCCTAACTTTGCAAATATGCTGGTTTTAGGCGTTACTCCTGAGGAGGCTCCGGATCAGGGCGAATATGTGACCATGACCTTTGAAAAAGGTGTTCCCACCAGCATCAACGGCACACAGATGAAGGTTTCTGACATCATCCGCAAGTTAAACGAACTGGGAGGAAAGCACGGCATCGGTATTGTAGATATCGTAGAAAACCGTGTAGTAGGCATGAAGTCCCGCGGTGTTTATGAGACTCCCGGCGGAACCATCCTGATGGAGGCTCACAGGCAGTTAGAGGAACTGGTTCTCGACCGCGCTACCATGGATGTAAAGAAAGATATGGGCAACCGCATGGCTCAGATCGTATACGAAGGAAAATGGTTCACCCCTCTGCGCGAGGCAGTTCAGGCTTTTGTAGAGTCCACTCAGGAGTATGTTACCGGCGAAGTAAAGTTCAAGCTCTATAAGGGCAACATCATCAAGGCCGGAACCACCTCTCCTTATTCCTTATACAGCGAATCCCTGGCTTCCTTCACCACCGGCGATCTTTATGACCACCATGATGCCGACGGATTTATCACGCTGTTTGGCCTGCCCTTAAAGGTTCGTGCCATGAAGATGGCTGAACTTAAGACAGAGAAGAACATGAATAACTGATAACAGGCAAACAGGACGCATCGACAATTCCTGTTTTGCATAAAAAACGCTTTCCAGGCTGTATGTATATGACACAGCGTATGGAAAGCGTTTTTCATGTTTTTCTGCCGTCAGACAGTGAATAGATGTGCACTGGATGAGGGTATATATGGGGCATTTACGTCCTCAGACCGTCGTCCCCCTCCATTTTACTATATTTCTAAATACTACTTCCGTCTCCCTTTTTCTGCCGTTGAGCACCTCCAAAAGCTCTTCCATTGCCCGTTTTCCTTCCTCGAAAGCCGGCGGGATAATGGCAGAAACCGGAGGAGTTGTCATGCGGGTCCAGCCTTCCGGGTCAAAGCCCATAAGGCCTATCTGCTGCAAAAACAGGGTTTCATAGTCCGGCAGAGAGCGCAGAGCCTGAAACACGGCCTTTAAAAGTTCTGCGGCAGCCACATACACAAAGGTTCTGCGGCTTAGGTCCAGTTCCTCCTTTAAAGCTTCAAAGATCTGAGCAGAGCGCACTCCTGGCTGGAAATAGAGCGTCCGGCCGTCTATTCCCGCATCCTGCAAGGCATCCCGGTATCCTGCCGTATTTTCAAAAGCCGTTCCCATACTGCCTTCGCCGTCCGATATCATAAGAAAGTCCTCATACCCCTTTTTGATGCAGTCTGTGATTACCTGATAGACACAGTCATAATTATTCCCTTTTACATACCGCCCCTTAAAATCGTAGGGCTTTGCTTCCAGATAGATAATAGGCTTGTGTTTTTTTTCAAGTTCTCCGGCCAGCATCCCGAAACGGTAGGTTCCCTGAATGATAAATCCCTCTGCCCCGGCCTTTAACATCCGCTCCACATACTCTTTCTCATTTTTAAAGGTATAGCCGCTGTTTCCCACCAACACCTGACAGCCCGCTGCAGATGCCGCTTCCTCCATCCCCTTTAACGCTCTGGCACAGTAAGCGTCCGCCGTATCCCGCAGAATCACACCGATCAGGCCGCTGCTTTTTGCCTTCATGGCTCTGGCTGCCGCACTGGGTTCATATCCAGTTTCATCAATGATCTGCTGGATCCTCTGCTGGGTTTCCCCGGACATCTTGTTGGCCTTTCCGTTTAAGTAGAAAGACACGGTTGTCTTGGAAACGCCTGCCTTCTCTGCAATTTCATTTATAGTCAGTTTTTTCATTTTATATCCATTCCAATCTCTATTCCAAACTCATACTCTACTATACCATAAAAAAACTGGTTGTGAAATGTTTTACCCCTTAATTTTTCTGTATCTTTCCCCCTTAGTTTCTCAGCCGTATCCAGGTCTTTTCTTCTCCCAGGCTGTGAATCGCCCCCGCTTTCCCATACACCGGAATCCCTTCGCATTCATACATTTTCCCCCCGCGGTACGTCTCACGGTTCCACACCAGGAAGGTCCAGGTCTCATCCTCTGACAGCCGGAAGGTTCTTGCCGTCACACGTCCGTCGGATACAGGTTCTCTCCTTCCAAACTGGTAAACCGGCGGTTCCCATATCCGCACTGTTTCTCCATAAAAAGCCGTGCTGCTTACAAACCGGTCTGTAAACTTCCCCTCTTTTACCATGCACAGGCTGTCCGACAGACAGTTATACGTATCCGAGATCATGTGGGAGCGGAGGGAAAACATGGCCGGCTTTTCTTCTCCCTCTGCCCCCGTCTCCTGCTGTGATCCGGCGGCCTTCAGACACAGCCCGTCCCTGAAAAGGATAGTCTCATCCCCCTGCTGCCTTACAGTTACCTGCGGATCCAGGTGATAATATTCCTTTACCCAATGTGCCCCGTCACACCAGATATCATTGACTACCAGCCAGATCCCGGATCCGGCTGTCATCACCTTTCGTACCGCCAGACAGCCTTCTCCGCTCTTTAGCCTTCCCCGGTAAGCCATCTCACTGTAAGAAATCCCCTCCCGCTCCCTGAAATACGTCTTAAAGCAATCCCCATAGGAATGATAGCTCCATGATCCGTCCGGACAGATCACAGAACCATCATCAATCACGCAGACATTATGCGCCTGGGGCGCTTTAAGGGCCATCCGAAGAGGCTCATCCTCCCGGTAGGAATACCGACCGCTGTCCACCAGGAAAGGTTTTCCCCGGTAGTACAGGGAAATATGGGTCAGATCCCCATGACCATGCCCGCTTCCCTGAGGTCCGCAGGCCAGACAGGTGTAGTCCGCATCCTCCCTCCAGCTGCTCCGAATATAGATATTACCCGTATCCTGAGCATGATAATTCAGAGCAGCCGGAACCTCAGCCCTTATCTTCTCATACCGCTCTGCGCCTTTTCTCCCAAATATCCACAGGCTTTCCAGATCAGCTCTGTCATATCCCCCAAAACGGAACACTCCCTTGCCCGTAAGCACTGCTGCCCTTACCATAATATCCCGGATATCTGTCCGGTCGCTATCGCACTGAGCCGGCTGCATATGATCCGGTCCTGCGCAGTAAAGAACATACAGGCTCATCCGTTCCACCGTATCCGTAAGCCAGGCCCAGTCTGTCTCATTCCCCCAGCCCATGTCCCATTCCTTCCACCTGAGCAGACGCATACAGGCAAGAAGCACCTCTATATGATACATGATGGACTGTTCCCAATGAGATCCGTCCTCCAGAACCTGCAGCTCCAGCTGTGTCTTAAGCTCCTTCCAGGCCCATTGCTCCTCAGTCCCGCGCTTTAAGGCTCTGCTTTCCTCTCTCAGGCACGCCCCAAACAGCTGATATCCCTGGCAGATCGCCGCAGTCTGGAGCACTCCCCAGTTGCTTAAGGTATACTTTCCGATATAACGGCTCCGCATATTTTCAAACTGGGTTTTCATGCTGACAAGCAGGGCATCCAGTTCCTCGACCGTTACCATTCCATTTCCAGCCAGATGGAGCATCAGCTCCTGCCAGTTCATGCACCGGATCCCCGTGTCAATGGTTCGGGTGCTTTCTGATCCCTCCGGCCATATGGGATTATGATCGATCCAGTGGAACAGATACCATTTCAGCCGGTCTGTATAATCTGTATTTCCAGTCAGGTAAAATGCCATCATAAGCTTGTGCAGGTAATCGTGACGGTTCAGCATATACACCCATTCAGGATCCCCGTTGGGGCTTTTCTGCCACTCCATAGTCTCCAGCCGATAGAGCTCCCCGCACGGCTCCATATCCCAGGGATCCGTAAACACAAAGCTCTGCTCCATCAGCTCTTCTGCCCGTGCCAGCAAACGCTCCTTTTCCTCCGGAACCCGCTCTCTCATATACTGCGCCCCAAAATCCCGGTCAAAATCCCTTACATAATCCCCGGCCCGCTCCATTACAGCCAAAAGGCGCTTTTTTCTCTCCTCAGTCATTTATATCCTCCTTTTTACGCACCAACGGGGGAGCCGCCGGACGCGTCTCCCCCTGATAAAATCTCCCCTTGTTTCATTTCATGCTATGCGATCACATGGAAACAGGATAATACAACTCCCACGATGATCGTTAAAACTACTAATCTGTAGGTCGTCCATTTCTTCACCTTGATCAGGTAGAAGATCAGGCCGGTAAATATTACAGGCAGTAAATTCGGCGCAATGGCGTCGATCATATCCTGAATCGCTACTACTTTCTGCTGGTTATCCGGCATCTGGGCCACATATTGGATAGGTGTGGTGATCTTTACAAAGTTGACAGCCAGGCCGGAAATTACCGTCACGCCGATCATGCTTGCCACGCTGGAGATCTGTTCCATACGGCTGCTTAAGCTGGCGATGATACTGGTTCCCACCTTATATCCCCACATACCGTTGGCGATCTTTAACGCCAAAAGCACCAGGTTCATTCCCAGAAAGAACAGGATGGGGCCCATAATCAGGCCTTCCTGAGCCAGAGAAGCGCCGATGGTTGCAAAGAGCGGCGCCAGACAGAACTGAGCCAGAGAATCACCGATACCGGCCAGAGGCCCCATCAGAGCCATCTTGATATTGCGGATCTCCTTGGAAGGAGTCTTGTTTTCCAGCATTACCAGATGAAGGCTTGTAATAAATGGGAGAAAATGGATATTAGTGTTAAAAAACTCGATGTTCTCCCGCAAAGCCTCCTGAAGCTTGTCATCATCATCCTTATACAGCTTGCGCAGAGCCGGATACATTACGTTTGCGTAGCCAAGGCCCTGATAGTTCCCATAGTTAAAGCCGTTCTGCAGGAAAAAGGAACGCAGAGACGTTTTTAAATAATCTTTCTTTTCCAAACGATTAGATCCCATCTTCAAACTCAACCTCCACTTCTTCTACTGAATCTTCACCCTTCCTGCCTGCGTTGAAAAACACCAGCAGCGCAATGGCTGTTCCCAGCACCGCTACGCCCATGACAGGCAGCTTCATATAAGCAATGGCGATGTAACCCAGGAGCACAAAGGGAATCAGCTCCTTCTTAGCCATTACATTTAATATCATGGCAAAGCCGATGGCGGGGAGCATCTTTCCTGCCATTCCCAGACCGGTGCTGAGCCATTCCGGGATCAGGGCGATGACCTTCTGAAGCCCTTCTGCGCTGAAGGCGCCTCCGAAACCGATCACAAACCCCACCAGCGCGAAGATGCAAACCGTAGCATTAGCAGCCAGGCGAAATCCTCTGAAATCCTTCCGGTCCAGAGCCTTGTAAGCCATACCGGTCAGTGTGGTCGCAAAAGTATAGGTTGCAGTGATCACAAACTGGAACGCAACCGCAAACGGGAAGGACAGCGCCAGAGCGGAGCCTGTGTCAATGCCGGAGTCCTTCATTGTGATGGCCATGATGGTTCCCACGATGCCTGGGCCCATTGGGTTTGGCGGAACGGATCCTCCCTGAGATACGCCGAATCCCATAAATGCAAGTTCCCCCACAGCTCCCATGGCCAGTCCCGTGGGAAGATCCCCCAGGATCAGTCCCACACCGGCCGACATGATCAGACACCGGTTGGTATAGATGCCGTACAGCATACCCGTCAGACAGAATGCGGTCCACAGACCGATCAGAATACATTGTGTAATTGAAATAGTCACCTTTTTACCCTCCTGTACCTCATTTTATAAATACTTATTCAGATCTGCCTTCCCGGAGCCGTCGTCCCCGGAGGCAGTCGCTCTTGTGTTGAATGTGATTCCGTAACAGTCGCGCAGTTCTCTTAAAGCGGCCTTATCCTCCTGGCCCAGAGCAATATATTTGCTCACTTCCTCTTTTCCCGGAGCATGGTGGATATTTCCCACATTGATCTCCTTTACAGGAACGCCGCCCTTTACCAGGCGCAGCGCATCCTCCGGCGTCTTGCACACAATAAAAATGGTCTGTTTGGGAGATGCCTTCATGATCACGTCACAGGTATGCTGAACAGAGAAGAAGCGCATGGCGATGGTCTTTGGCACTACGGCCTTCATAAGCATCTGCTGCATGGGATCCTCGCTTGCCCCATCATCTGCCACGATCACTGTATTTACTCCCAAAGCCTTAATCCAGAGCTGCCCCTGTCCGTGGATCAGACGCTCATCAATGCGAAAAGCTACGATATTTGGTTCTGCCATTGTTTTATCCTCCATTATGTAAAATATTACCAATATAACTGCCAGTCCTTATAAAACCGCAGCAATGCTTCCATATAAAAATAATCGCCCCATATATTTCCCTCATCCACGCCTTTACCGGAATGCCAGGAATATACGCCGTGAAGCAGAATGGGTGCTCCCGGATGCCGATCCGGATTTACATAGCCATGGATCAGAGAACGCAGAATTCCATGCATAGCTCTGCGGTAGGTTTCCTTTTCTTCATCGGTCTCCGGCAGATACTTCATCATCTCATGGATTCCGCACACAGCTACCGCGGCAGCGGAGGAATCTCTGGACTGGCCGGATCCGTCGCCGAAAATCAAATCCCAGTAGCAAATATCGTCTTCCGGCAAACGGTTTAAGAAATAATTTGTCATGCCCTTAAAGAGATGAAATGCGTCTTCGTCTTTTGTATAGCGGTAGTTTAATGGTATTCCGCTGATACCCCAGGCCTGTCCTCTGGCCCAGGCGGAATCATCGCTGTAGCCCTGCCGGGTCACACCCTTTAAGGGCGCTCCCGTCTCCGGGTCAAAGTAAAAGGTATGGTACGCCGAAGCATCCTCCCGGATCACATAGGAACAGGCTGTCTCATAATGGCGCTTTGCCGCATTCCGGTATTTTATATCTCCCGTGATCTCGGCAGCCCAGTAAAGCAGCGGGATATTTAACAGGCAGTCAATGATCAGCCGATAATTATCCTTTGCTCCCAGCGGTCCCCAGGCCTGGATAAATCCGCCCTTTTCCTGAAATCGTTCCATCAGCTTGTCGGCTGCCAGCAGTCCAGCCCGCTTTCCCGTCTCAGAACCGGTCAGCTTATAACCGGCCACGCAGGACGGCATATAGAGAAAGCCCAGATCGTGGTGATCCAGTTCAATACGTTTTTCCACACGGTTTAAAAAAGAAGCCATGTTTTCCTCTGCCCTTGCTCTGAACTTCTCCTCTTTTGTGTACTCATAGCACAGCCATAAAAGACCAGTCCAGAAGCCATCGGTCCACTCTATATTATCAATGATCTCGTATGTACCTTTCTTGGCTGCAGGCCAGGGAAAACGTGTGCCGAAATAGTCCATATTCAGCTCCGTCTGCCTTACCACCCGGTCCATAGCCGCCTCCGCCTCCTTCTTTGTCAAAAAAGGCATATTAAGAAAATGCTCCCGGTTCTTTACCGGTTCGATCTGTATCCTCTTTGTCACCTGAATCCTCCTCTTTTGACGCCTACAGCCCATCCTCGAACAAAGGCGCTTCCTCATCTGCTTCCGTTTTCAGCTCTTTCAGGCTTAAAAGGCCATCATGTCCCGCCTTTATTACAGCTGCCGCCAGCCCGTCCAAAGAGCCGTACATAGCTCTTGAAAATACACCTTCCACCAAAGCAGGCATATTCACACCGGATGCCACTGCAAAAGTCTGCTCTGTCTCTTCCAGCTTAAGGGCCGCCGCCATATTAAACGGCGTTCCCCCCATCAGGTCTGCCAGAATCAGGATCTCCTTCTCACCCAGACGTGCTGCCGCCTCCTTAAGTTTTCCTTTCAGTTCATCGGAACTCATACCTTCGGTGAAATCAACCGCCTCCACCTTCTCTGGTTTTCCTGCCACCAGACTTACGGCGCTTAAAAGCCCTGTGGGAAAATGTCCATGGCCCGTCACAATAATCCCTGTCATCCTCTTTCTCATCCTTTCCCGATCCATTCTCCCGGAATCAATCCACATTTGTTTACCTCAAATTTTCCCTGTTTACCACATACTATACAATATATCTGTATTTGTTGCCTTTAGTAAATTGGTTTACCTATGGCTTGAGTATAGTATTTTTGATGTTATATGTCAACACTTTTTTCTTTTTACCCATATTTTCTTATATTTTATACAATAATAACTATTTATTTTTGTATGATATTTACAATCACTTTTTTATACTTCTTGTTTTTCCACCATTTTCTTTTTGTCGGTTTACTATATTTTTTAGTTTACCTGTAAAATCACTGCATAAAAATACCCCGGCAGTACTGCATCCTGCAGCAGCTGCCGGGGTATTCTCCTGTTTCCGGATTCAAACCATTTTTAATATATCAGGTATTCTTCATCATTACCTGTTCTACCGCATTCGCAGTACGTTCACAGGCATCACAGCATTGTTCCAGATAAATGTAGATTTCTCTCCATGCAATAACCTCAAGAGGATCAGAAACCTCCGTGTGAAGCCGACGCATTGCTTCGATGAACAGACGGTCGCCTTCACCTTCCAATGTGTGAATCTCCACCATAAGGCCATAAAGCTTCTTTGATTTTTTGAAATTCTTAAACTCGTCCACCAGCTTATTTAACGTCTTGCAGCAGCGGGTGATCAGCTTGGTAAACTCCAGAGCGTCCGGACGGATAGACTTGATGTTATTGATATAAAGCCGGATCATAACATCCTCGATCTTGTCCGTCACATCATCAATCGCCTCGCTGATCAGAATAATATCCTCCCGTTCAATGGGCGTAATAAACTCCTTTACCAGCGCTGCCAGCATCTCATGCTTCTTCTGATCTGCAGCGTGTTCAATGCCATGGATCTGATCCAGGCGTTCTGACAGGCTGGTTACATCAAACTCGCTTAAGTTCTTGTGGAGCATCTGGGAAGCCTCCTCCCCATACTCCGCACAGGCAACAAAGTTTTTAAAATAAAAGTTATCGCTCTTCTTCGACATGGCTTTCTCCTTTTTTTACCGGCCATTTCGGCCCTTATCTACTGAAATACCACCATAAACAGCTTTGCCATTAAAAAACCAATGGCACCGCAGCCCGGAAATGTAAGTACCCAGGTAAGCAGCATTTCCTTCACCACCTGAAAGTTAATGGCAGACAGCCGCTTTACTGCTCCCACACCCATGATCGCTGTGGTCTTTGTATGGGTCGTGCTCACCGGAATGCCGAATACGGAAGAAAGCAGCAGGCAAAATGCTCCTGCCAGGTCAGCGGAAAAGCCCTGATACTTCTCCAGCTTTACCATATCCATTCCTACGGATTTGATAATCTTTTTGCCTCCTACCGAGGTTCCTACGCCCATAACCACCGAACACAGGAGCATCATCCATATAGGCAGATCCACTCCTGCCGCACTGTCGCTTCCTCCTGCCAGACAAATCCCAAGAAGCAGTACCCCCAGGAATTTCTGACCGTCCTGCGCTCCGTGCATAAAAGCCATCGCTGCCGCTCCTCCGATCTGGGCTATGCGGAAGAACCCGTCCGTCCTGCGCCGGTCCATCCCCCTGCAGAGGATCGATACCAGCTTACAGGTAGCAAAACCCATTACAAAACCCAGAACCGTGGACAGTCCCAGGCCATAAATTACCTTGATCCATTCGTCGCCGTTGATTCCCTGGATACCGCCCTGCATGGCGATCGCTGCGCCGGAAAGTCCTGCGATCAGGGCATGGCTCTCACTTGTGGGGATACCGAAGTACCAGGCCAGCACCGCCCACACTACAATAGCAAAAAGAGCTGCACAGAGAGCGATCAACGCCAGGGAATTATCTCCCCCGAAATTTACCATATTGGTAATGGTCATAGCTACTGTGGAGTTAATCAGCGTCATCACCAGAACGCCGGCAAAATTACACACCGCCGCCATGATAATGGCCAGGTCTACATCCATTGACCGGGTAGAAACACAGGTAGCAATGGCGTTTGGCGCATCCGTCCATCCATTTACGAAGATCACGCACAGTGTCAGTATGACCGTGATCAGAAGGGCCGGACTGGCAAGGACCTGGTGCCAGAAAAACGAAAATGACAGATCCATACGAATTTTCCCATCCTTTACACAAATTATTCTATTATTTGACAAAATCCAACTCCATCTTATCACGGCCTATGGACTCTGTAAAGTTTTTATCTGTTAAAATCCTGTATCAATGTAAAATGATTTTTCTGAAAATCCAGGATTCCCTCTTTCTTGAGCTTCCCCAGTTCACTGGACATGGCGCTGCGATCCACGCTCAGATAATCTGCCAGTTCCTGCCGGCTCAGTGAAATGTCAAAGCTTGCCCGTCCGCGGCGGATGGCCTCAGACGACAAAAAGGACAATAGCTTTTGTCTGGTATTCCTTCTGGAAATATGCTCGATCTGTTCTGTCAGCCTTATATTCTGATCCGACACCAGGCGGAGCAGATTGTGGAGCAGCCGGGTATGGAAGGCGCAGGCCATCGAGCAAAAGGTCAGAATTCGCTGATAGTCTAAAAACATTGCCTCACACGCCCCGGAAGCCGTCACGCTGACCGGGAGCACCGGAGTCCGGGCACAGGCGTAGACCTCACCAAATATATCCCCCTCTTCCAGTTCATACAGCATCTCTCCCCTTCCCCAGAAATCTTCTTTTTCTACCACGGCGCCTCCCTTTAACAGAATCATCACACGATCCACCGCTTCTCCCATCCGAAAGATCCTCTCCCCAGTCTCAAACGTCTCCCGTTCTTCTCCGCAGCATTTTAAAAGCGTATACAGCTCCTCCTGTCCAATCCCATAAAACAGCGGAGATTTTTTCACATAGCAAAGCTCATCATCCATGATCTTATCCTCTTTATGTTGTTTTTACAACTTATATGTTGTAAAAATGCTCTCTTCCCATCCATGACCTTTCTTTGATTCAACTGCCATGGCCCCGAAAGAGAGCATCTTTTATCCTTATTTAATACTTATTCATCCGGTCTACGTCCATGAAAAAGACCGTTGCGCCCCCAACCTTAACGCTCTTTGTCACATCCACCATAGTCATGCCATTGAACTCACTGACCTGGCGTTCTTCCTCCCGTTCCGTGCAGCTGGAGCGGATATAATTCAGGATCTCTTCCTCCCGTTCCTTTGGAATACACACCATCAGGGTAATATTCTTCTTATTCAGATACAAGCCTTCTGTGCAAAATTTGGTAGCCAGCACATGGTTGTGAGTGAATGCGCTGGACAGCCTTGGAAAATCCTGTTCCTGAACAACGATAATCAGCAGTTCCACCATAACCTCTCCCTTCCCCTTTTAACATTTATGACAGTCCTACCAGCACGCCCAGGATCACAGCCGCAGAGCCGCAGACAATGAGCAGCGCCTGAAAACGGATCTGGAACTTAGCCCACTGCCCCCATTCTAACTTGGCAGCTGCCAAAGCACCTAAAAGGCATCCTGAGGTAGGTACAATAAAGTTGGTAAAGGCGTCTCCCAGCTGGAACGCAAGGACGGCTACCTGGCGCTCCACCCCTACCAGATCAGCCAACGGCGCCATGATAGGCATTGTAAGAGCCGCCTGGCCGGAGCCAGAAACCACAAAGAAATTAAATACTGACTGGAATAGATACATAAACCATGCAGACAGCATCGGCGGGAAGTTCTTCATACCGTCGCTGATGGTGTGAAGAATGGTATTTAGCACCGTCCCGCTTGCAGGATCAGTACCTCCCAGTATAATGATAATCCCCTGAGCCATCCCCACACAGAGAGCCGCCCCTAAAAGATCGGCTGCTCCTCGGTCAAAGGAGCGTGGGATATCGTTTAATTTCATATCATTTAACTGGAACAGTACACCGATAATACCGGCTGCCAGACCCATTACAAAGAACTGGGAGGCAATTTCCGGAATGTAGTAACCCTTTTCCACCACGCCCCAAATAGTCCAGACAATACACAAAAATACATCCAGGATAACCAGCTTATGCCCCAGGGTAAACGGAAGCTCTTCTCTGCCCCGTTTGGCAAATTCATCCCGATACTCCTGGTCTGAATCATAGGCAACCGACGATTTCGGATTCTTCTTTACCTTTGCAGCATAACGCATGGTAAATGCAATCGTAAGACCTGTAAAAAAGATCCACAGAGGGATTCGGAACCAGGCGCCGGACATTACGGGAACGCCTGCGATTCCCTGAGCAACTGCCAGGCCAAAGGGATTCTGCCAGGAACTTCCAAAACCAATCTGGGTTGCCACATAGCTGCACATAATGCCGACTACTGCGTCGTATCCCATGGCAATAAACATGGGAACAAGGATCATAACAAACGGAATCGCCTCTTCCCCCATTCCAAACACAGCGCCACCAAGAGAAAACAGTGTAATCAGAATAGGAATAAGCAGTATTTCCTTACCATTGGTCAGATCAATAACCCTCATAATTCCACTTTCAATGGCTCCCGTCCGCAGAACAATACCGAACGCGCCGCCTACTACGAGGATAAAGGCAATGATTCCTACTGCTCCAGAGGTCTGATCTCCTACGGTAAGGCCCTCAAATACATAATTTAAGATACCTCCCCGGCCGCCTACACTCTCGGTTCCGAAGATAGGGGCTGCCTGTGTCACTTTATTTCCATTTTCATCCAGTACATACCGGAAACTGTCGGGATCTACCACGGTACGGGTTTTTTCCTCGCCATTGACTGTATAAGTGATCTCCTTTGTGTCATACTGTCCCAGCGGAATAAACAGCGTTAAAATCGCAGCCACCAGGATCACCCCAAAAATAATGATATAGGTATGGGGCATTTGAAAAGATCGTTTCTTTTTCTCCATGCATTTCCTCCATGTGCGCTCTGGGTACATTTTGACACGCTCTCGCCTGTACTCAGATTTCTATTCGTATTTTGCCCGCATTTCTCCTGTATTTTTCACAGGCAGACAGTTTCGGGCAACGTATCAATTATACATGAGTACCGCTGTTTCTTCAAGAAGAAAGTTTGGATCCCACCATATAAAGTCAGCCGTTTTTTCTCTGAAGCGGCGGAATAAAAAAAGACCACCTTTCCAGGTGATCCTTGTTTCACACATACCTTCAAAACCACATATTGAACTGCCAAGCCACAACAACTCTCTCCTGCTCCTATACCGTCTGGTTAAGCCCTCGACCGATTAGTATCAGTCAGCTCCGTACATTGCTGCACTTCCACCTCTGACCTATCTACCTCGTCGTCTTCAAGGGGTCTTACTCTTGCGATGGGATATCTCATCTTGAGGGGGGCTTCACGCTTAGATGCCTTCAGCGTTTATC
>OBVB01000094.1_pt1 | contig 123537 bp, 107 predicted proteins | sample 1475891 | NCBI WGS metagenome assembly OBVB01 (sample SAMEA2579943, study PRJEB22360) | human gut metagenome | biome: human gut; feature: human-associated habitat; material: faeces | place: Denmark | collected 2008/2010 | reverse complement strand
GATTTTAAAATCCCTGCTTCGGATTATAAGATCGTGACCTATGTCGATTCGTTGGCTTATTCCAGTTGTAAATTGCAATTACCTAAATGGAAGGAGTTTATGAAATATGCGGATTCTATAGTAGGCTATCAAATACCTTGGTACTGTATGATCAGTCTTTGCAAACTATAAGTTCTTTTCAAATTGACAGTTTAGCTCAAGGAAGTCTCTCAAAGATAGATTGTGTTTCAGTTCCTAAGTTAGGAATGAATAGGGTGTATGCATATTCAGATTCCATATTTTACGGGAGTGGGACTTTTGAAAGTGGCCTGATAGCGAAATGCAATCAGAAAGAGATTTTAAATCAATATCTCCCTTTTCCACAAACAGAGCAAGCGGTAAACGGGATGTAAACTATTTGTTGTTCCAGGGGGATCTTATTATGAAGCCGGATAAAAAACGTTTTGCTTATTTGGCGTATGAGTGCGATTTATTATCTATTCAGAAAGTGGTAAATGACACGTGCCTGGAAAGTGTAGTACATTTGAATACGTATGCGGCAGTATTTGAGAATCAATCTATTAACGAAGTGTCTTCTGTTAATGTCTCTGCCGATTCTCCTAAAGGATTTCTTCGTGGGGTAGCCACTGAAAACTATGTTTATGCACTTTACAGTGGGCAAATTGGGAAAAATAAGGCAATAGCAAATGAAGTTTATGTATTTGATTGGGAAGGACGTGCTGTAAAGAAAGTGATATTGGATAGATGGGGTATATGCATCTCGGTGGATAGTAATGATGAACGACTCTGCCTGATGACAAAAGAAACGGATGGTGGAGAAGAGCGCTATCATTATTATTGTTATCAGTTAAACTGACTTTTTTGTTAGGATGTTACGAGTTTGCTTGATATGTATATTTTTTGTTTTTCAAATCTTTCTTTATGCAGGGGTGGAACAGACAAGCGGGAGGAGACTTTGTTATTTTCGGGCAATAACCGTGATGAATTTGAAACGGTACTGAATACAATCTATTTTGGAGGAATATTGGAATTAGTTGACTCGTACAAGAGTTCTTGTTTGCGTGTGAAATGAACAGAATGCTTACAAACTGTTTTGTATATCTCTAAATTTGTTATTTAATTTTTTTCTGTCTTTTAGCTTCTTGTTAGGAAATAATATTATTTTTGTCAGTAAAATAAATCGAAATGACAAAAAATGAATTGCTTTCGTGTGTTATTGGAGTGATAATCCTATCACTATTGGTTGGAGCCTATTTCTATCAACGAAATAAGATGGGCATACATAAATAGGCGGAGAATCTATTCGTGCAGATGCTTCAAGAAGAGATGGAAAGAAAAGAAAGAGATTTAAATCTATTTCACTTGTTTGCTGAGAGTTCATCCGATACTCTACCTTTGAAAATTTACATTACAACAGCAGAAGGGAAAAAAGCGTACGAGGTTGATTCTTTGAAAAGTAAAAAGAACATTTCTCGGAATCTGAGAAACCGGTCAATACACTCTATCCTATGTGAGAAATCCCATTTATTGCCGGATTCTTTAAATGAACATTGGCGGAGTATGCTTAAGAAAGATCACATTGATACAGAGTCTGCGGTGCGTGTGCAGATGGAAAATCTTCAGGGAAGGATTGTTAGTTCATCCAGTCACGATTGTGTGTGGGATACTTCTTTGGAGGTTGTGACTTCATATATAGGTAATCGTTGTGAGATAGAGGTCATCGGTCTTTTAGCTTTTAGTTGGAAAACAATATTATGGTATCATTGGCAACCTTTTGGATGGATTGTAATTGGTTTGTTATTGACGCTTTTATTTATCTGCTTTTATTATAAAATGATAAATCGGCCTCCGGAATTAAAAGAGGTTCCTTATGAGGTTGTCGTTGAAAAAGAAGTCGTTGTTGAGAAAGAGGTGATTCGTGAGATAATAGTTGAAAAAGAAACATCTCCGGAAGAAAAGGCACCTCTAATAAAGCGGATTTGTAAAGTAGAAGGACAACTATATGGTTTACGTCATGGAGTTGTTTTTGATGCCCAGAATAGAGTTCTTAATTGTAATGGCAAGAAAATGTCTTTGTCCCCCCAACAGTGTCAGATTCTAAAGCTTTTTTTAGATGCTCCCGATTATACTGTGACTGATGAGGATATTATTAAGTTTATTTGGAAAGGTCAATCGAACGTTCAGATAAATACGTTTTGTTCTGCCGGAAACAAATTAGGGAAGAGATTAGAGCAAGCTGGTTGTGGTGTTTGTTTCAGGCGTTTTGGAAGCGATCGTTATCGTATGTTGTTCATAGACGACCTTGTTGGCAATGATTTGACATAAATGGCAATAAATGGCAATAAAATTGATAGCGGTTTATCCAAAATCTCTTTTTACCTTTGTTACCAGTTATTGACACTTATACTTTGAAACCATGAAAAACTATATGAAATTGATCTTTGGGCTTAGTTTAATAGCCTTGATAGCCTTGATCGGGTATTGGCCTACCGTGAAAACTCCTAAGAGAGTAAATTCCTTATTCTTGCAAAATGTAGAGGCGCTTGCCGGTGGTGAACACGTTACCAATTTAGGTTGCTTAGGTGACGGATCTGTAGATTGTCCTATTAACCATATCAAAGTAGAATATGTGGTTCAAGGATTTAGTCTTGGGGAGTGAGGACTCTTTTATATAAATCTTATCACATTATAATCATTCATTGCATTATTAATTGGGGTTAGAAAGGAGTGGAACGATCTACGTCCGAGAAAAGTCTTAGAATCGTCCACTCCCGGATAACCTTTAAAAAAGGAGGTTGCCCGGCACGAAGATAGTGAAAAATTAATTAGAAAGAGTAAATGTAGCATTTACTTTTTCTACGGAGGAGGTGGCTACCCGAGAGAGAGACACGGCAAATAAGAAAATAATTAACATCATAAAAGTAGATTATGAGTAAAAAGATTTTTGCGGCCCTGATAGTCGCTGTAGTCGCAACTTTTGCAGGCTACAATATATATCAGTCACAGAGAGTAGAAAGTATCATGTCGGATTTGACGATGGCCAATGTAGAGGCATTAGCTGGTTCTGAGATTAATGATGAGGATTGTGTCAGTGCATCTAATCGTTATTGCTCTGTTTTGATAGTGACCCCAAATGGGAATTATCTAGAAACTTATTTTGACCAAAAAACAAAGTACTGATTCTTATAAAAAGTGGGGATAGGAATATTAGCTTTGACTAGTATATTTTATCCCCTAATTTATTATTATGAATAAAATTGTATCGTTTTTTATTTTAATTCTTGTTTGTTCTTGTTCAGATAAGAAAGAGCATATAGCAAATATTCTGTCAATGAATTCTATAGATATTAAAACTAATAGGATTAATAAAGACGAAGTAATTGCTAGAGGTGCATTTCCTTTTGAAATGATTGATTCATTATTCTTTCTTTTCAATGGAGATCCTTCGTCTGGAGCATTGGTTTTATGTGAATCGAATGCTTCCGAACTGGGACACTTCTTGCAAAAAGGAAATGGTTTTGGAGAATGTATCACTCCTGGATATATAGGACATTGCAATGATACTATTTATGTTTCTGAACGTTCTAGGACAAGGCGAATGACTTATTTACTATCAAATCATAATGATAGTTTGCAATATAAGTGTCTTGAAGATGTTAGTCCTAAAATGAATTCAGAATTTTATTATCAGATTTGTCGTCTACAAAGTGGTTTATTTGTAGGGGCCCGTTTATTTGGAAAAGAACATTTGTTTACATTGTTAGACGAAAGTTTGGATACACTTACCACTTTTGCACGGGTGCCGATAGACATTGAGGAAAATGCAAATAATAAGCTCGCTCCTTTTATTGGTCATTTATGTATAGATGATAATACGGTTTATTATGCTTCTAATGACTTTTCTTATATGGCTGCTTATGATATTTTATCTGAAAAAGAGATAAAACCAGTATTTGAGAGGATGTATATATCTCCAATAATCCAAAAATCAGCAAATGGGATTTCATTAGATAAATACAAACATCTTTTGGGCTTTGGTGATATCAGGGTTTATCAGAATTATATTTTTGCGACGTATATAGGGAAACCTGATATAACAATGGATCAAGAGAATGATACTTCAGCCTTAGTCCCCACTCATTTGCTGGTTTTTAATAAAGATGGAGTTCCTATTGTAAAATTTAAGTTTCCGTTTAAAATAAGATCATTTGTGTTTACCAAATCCAAGATGTATCTATTAGATGTGGATTGTAATATAGAATCTGTCGATTTGGCAGAGTTGTGGAAGCATTTGCCTGATTGAAGTGGGATAGTGACTTTATAGAATAAATGTGAATAATATGAGATTTAATTTAGTCGTTTTATTTGTAATTTTACTTTCTTTCTCTTCTTGTGGCAGGGAAGAAAAAACTGTGTATGATTTTCCTTTAGAACAATCGCTTAAGAGTGATAAGGAAGTTAGTTTAAACAAGGAACTATTAGCTCCCTATCTGGTGTGTTCTTATGATTCCACTCTGTGTCTAATAGATTGGACTGCCAATCCGATGGTGCATGTTTATAACATGAATACAGGGAAAGAGATGGTTGCTTTTGGAAATAAAGGCATGGGGCCGGATGATTTTCTATCTATATCCCAAATGTATGTAGATATAAGCAAGCGTTCTTTGGTACTGTATGATCAGTCTTTGCAAACTATAAGTTCTTTTCAAATTGATAGTTTAGCTCAAGGCAGTCTTTCAAAGATAGATTGTGTTTCAGCTCCTAAGTTAGGAATGAATAGGGTATATGCATATTCGGATTCCATATTTTACGGGAGTGGGACTTTTGAAAGTGGCCTGATAGCGAAATGCAATCAGAAAGAGATTTTAAATCAATATCTCCCTTTTCCACAAACAGAGCAAGCGGTAAATCGGGATGTAAACTATTTGTTGTTCCGATCTTATTATGAAGCCGGATAAAAAACGTTTTGCTTACTTGGCGTATGAGTGCGATTTATTATCTATTCAGAAAGTGGTAAATAACACGTGCCTGGAAAGTGTAGTACATTTGAATACGTATACGCCGTTATTTGAGAATCAATCTACTAACGAAGTGTCTTCTGTTGATGTCTCTGCCGATTCTCCTAAAGGATTTCTTCGTGGGGTAGCAACTGAAAACTATGTTTATGCGCTTTACAGTGGGCAAATTGGGAAAAATAAGTCGATAGCAAATGAAGTTTATGTATTTGATTGGGAAGGACGTGCTGTAAAGAAAGTGATACTGGATAGATGGGGTGTATGCATCTCGGTGGATAGTAATGATGAACGACTCTGCCTGATGACAAAGGAAACGGATGGTGGAGAAGAGCGTTATCATTATTATTGTTATCGGTTAAACTGACTTTTTTGTTAGGGTGTTACGGGCTTGCTTGATATACTTTAAAAATGAAATATACGTTAGTTGTTTAAAAGTAACGAAGATGAAACAAAAATATATCTTATTTCTTTCATTGTGTTTTGTATTTTTCTCATGTAGGAAGAACGATGTTGGTTCGGTCTATTCATTTGACACAGTATGCGAAATTGTAGACTATAATCTTATTTGTTCAGATGAAAATGCTCCTTGGGGAGCTATAATGAATATGGAAATAGTAGATAGTATTTTAATTCTCCAGCATGCAATGGATGAATATGCATTTTCATTTATTAATGTAAATAATGGGGAGCTATTATCTCAATGGGGGCGTACAGGCGAAGGGCCAGAAGAGTTTATAGATTTTGGGTCTGGTTTTGAAATCGTTGACTCGAGAATTGTTTTTCTGGATCGAATGAAGAAAGAAAGGATTTCGGTATTAATATCCGATATCTTAAGCAAAAAAGAACATCCGGATATAACAAGGGAGGCTTATCCTTATAATGTGGATTTCAGGGTTTTGGAGATTAATGCTGTTGGCAATAAAAAAATAGTAACAGGTGGGTTTAAGGAAGGTTATTGGGGAGCTCTTGACTCACAGAATCATATTATACCTAATGTGGCAGAGCTTCCTTTCGATGCGGGTGAGGTGTCCGGTTTAGAGAAGGGTACCGTTTTCGGAGGTATATTGAAGGCAAATAGTAAACAATCCAAATTTGTGCTTTCAATACGTGCTTCTGATGTTTTCGAAATTTATCGTGTTTCTGACGATGGAATAAATCGTGTCTATGTGAGTCCTTTTAAGCATATTCCGAAAACCTGGAAGAAGGGAGGCGGTTATGCAATTGATTATAACCAAAGTATTGGAGGAATAAAAAATATAGCAGTCTCGGATGACTTGATTTGTTTTTCACTCTTTTTACAAAATTACAATGAGGCTGCAAAAACAGACTTTGCGTCTAATGAGCTGTTCTGTTTTGATTGGGATGGGAATAAAGTGAAAAAATATGTGTTACCTTTTCCTATAGGTAATTTCTGTATTGATGGAACTCATATCTATGGAGTTCGGAACTTTGAAGATAAAATTATCATTTATCGTTTTAACATGTAATCTGAACACCGCAGAGGATACAGGGTAGCACGGAGGCGATTTTAAGTCGTTGATTATTAATAAAAGGCTCTGTGATGCTCCGTGGTGAAAAGAGTTATATGAATATGAAAATTATGAAATATATTGGGTTAGGCTTGCTTCCGCTTGTCTTCTCCTGCGGGGGCAGAGACAGACAAGTAGAGGAGGCCTTATCCTTTTCGGGCAATAACCGTAATGAACTTGAAGCGGTGCTGAAGCATTATGAAGGAGATGGCCGGAAGCTGGAGGCGGCACACTTCTTGATTGGCAATATGCCCGGAAGTTATGGAGCTAATCCGATAGTAGAGCAGGATTGTTCTGCTTTTTACGAGGCTTATGATTCATTGGGACAAAAGTATGACTATCGGGTAGGTACAGAATGGGGGAAACAGGTAGATAGTCTTTGGAAAGATTTTAGTAATCGACATCGGGTGAGGCAGGAACTTAACTATGATATTACCCGCATGAAGGCGGAAGATTTAATCCGGGAAATTGATCTGGCATTTCGGGCATGGGTGGAGAATGTGCATTCAAGAAACTGTTCGTTTGAAGACTTTTGTGAGTATATACTGCCTTATAGGCGACAGAATGGCTTATCGATTGACAATGCACGCCGGGAGTTCAACAAACGGCATCAGGGAAAGTATTTTGTGGAAGAGGGAAAGGATTGGCAACAAGAGATCGATTCGTTGTTATACGAATATAAGTATCTGACTCATTCCGGTTTTTGGGGGACGAAGATTCCGATATGGAATGCGGCGACTTTTGAGAAGATGCGTCATGGGTTATGTGCACAGCGCTGTTGGTATAACTCTTTGTTATTATCATCGTTGGGGATTCCGGTTGCCATTGACTTTGTCCCGGCATGGGGAAACCGAAATAATTCGCATACCTGGAATGTGGTGCTAATAGACGGGGAATCGCATGCTTTTGAGGCGTTTTGGGATAATGATCGCTGGAAATATAAGCGGATTTATAATAACCGGGATGATGATGAGCTTTGGGGAAGATTCCGCCTTCCGAAGGTATACAGATATACCTACTCAAATCATATTGAAGGACCGTTGGCAGATGTAGAGGTGGATAAAGCTGATATTCCGGAGCTATTTCGTAGTGTGAAAAAGGTGGATGTTTCTTCGGAGTATTTTGAAACGGCCGACGTAACGGTGGAGTTGACAGGTGAGGCGCCTCAAGGGGTGAAATATGCGTATTTGGCTGTGTTCGGATATCAGGACTGGCACCCTGTGCAGTGGGCAAAGATAGAAAACGGGAGGGCTGTCTTTCGGGAAATGGGTAAGGACATGGTTTATTTACCCGTTTATTACAAGCGGGGGGGATTATTGCCCGCAGCAGAACCTTTCAGATTGCGGAATGACGGAACGATGGAGAAGCTGAGCGGAAATGAAGAAACAGAGGAGGTTGCCGTGAGGATGGTGACGGGAGCGCCGGCTTATGATCAGAATAGGGAATATCTGGGGTGTATGAAAGGAAGCCGGATAGTAGGATTACTTGATGGAAAATCAGAAGAAGAACTGTGCAAATGGACGGACTCGCTGGCTCTGGAGCCGGTTGTACGGAAGGTGTCCGCACGATTACCTTACCGCTTTGTAAGGTTATTATTACCGTCGGATAGCATTGCTTTGGGGGAGCTTTCTTTTTATACGGAAGAAGGACGGATCGGGAATGTGAGGATAATTACTCCGATGAGGGCTACCGGAAGGAATGAAGTGCCCGGGATGATAACCGATGGTTTGGGGGCGACGGGCTATCGAGGCAGGGTGGCAGAAAGGCTGGTAGATATAGATCTGGGAAAAGAGTATATGGTCAGTCATATTGGAATGACTTCTTACCTGAAAACACAATTGTTCTGTCCGGATGAATTTGAGTTAAGATATTGGAACAATGGTTGGAAGACTGTGGAGCGTAAGCAAGCCGATAACAAAGGGTATCTCGTATTTGAGAAAGTACCCCGGGGAGCATTGCTGATGTTGAAGAACTGCCGCTGGAAAGGAAAGACGGCAGAGCGTATATTTACTTATGAAAAAGGAGATGTGAAGTGGGAATGATTGCTATGAACGAACAGTTGCCTTGCCATTATTGTTAAACCTCCTTAAGGAAATGCCTATCCGTCACTTTTTATTTGTTATTTTGCACCAAATTCGGGTGGAGTGTGTCCTGACGTTTCGGGGTACGCTTAAATATGCAGATAAAACCAATGAATAAACTCACTATAAATGCCTGTCCGCTATGTGGGAGCACACATTTGAAATGTGCTATGACCTGTACTGATTTTTATGCTTCCGGTGAACAGTTTGACTTGTACACCTGCGAAGATTGCGGATTTACTTTTACACAAGGAGTCCCGGTAGAGGCGGAGATAGGCAGATATTACGAAACACCTGATTATATTTCCCATTCGGACACGAAGAAAGGTGCCATGAATGCCATTTACCATCATGTACGTCAGTATATGCTTGGCCGTAAGGCACGTTTGGTTATGAAAGAGTCGCATCGTAAAACCGGTAGAATATTGGATATTGGTACGGGAACAGGTTATTTTGCCCATACGATGCAGAATAGGGGATGGGAAGTGGAGGCCGTGGAAAAGAGTGTGCAGGCCCGTGGGTTTGCCCGCGAACATTTCGGATTGGATGTAAAGCCGGAGTCTGCATTGAAAGAGTTCGTTCCCGGTTCTTTTGATGTGATTACGCTGTGGCATGTTATGGAACATTTGGAGCATCTGGATGAAACGTGGGAGTTGTTGCGCGAATTATTGACCGAGAAAGGTGTCTTGATAGTGGCTGTGCCCAATTGTTCGTCATACGATGCAATAAAATATGGGAAATATTGGGCTGCTTATGATGTACCCCGTCATTTATGGCATTTTACGCCTGCCACGATTCAGCAGTTTGGGTCGAAACATGGATTTATCCTGGCAGCCCGTCATCCGATGCCATTCGATGCTTTTTATGTGTCGATGCTGACTGAGAAACATAAAGGGAGTGCTTACTCTTTTGCAAAAGGTATGTGGACCGGATCGGCGGCTTGGTTGAGTGCCCAGGCCAAAAAGGAACGAAGCAGTTCAATGATTTATGTATTCAGAAAGAAACGCTGATGAAGAGTAAAAGCAGAAATAACGCTGTGTCATATTTTGATATGCAGTTCATAACTTCCAGCATCAGTACCACGTTGGTATTGCTGTTACTGGGGCTTGTGGTGTTCTTTGTGTTGGCAGCCAATAACTTGTCTGTTTATGTACGCGAAAATATAAATTTCTCTGTATTGATCAGCGATGATATGAAAGAAACGGATATTCTGAAGCTTCAGAAACGGCTGAATAATGAACCTTTCGTGAAAGAGACGGAATATATTTCAAAGAAACAAGCATTGAAAGAGCAGACCGAGGCTATGGGCACCGATCCGCAAGAGTTTTTAGGGTATAATCCGTTTACGGCCTCAATAGAGATTAAATTGCATTCTGATTATGCGAACTCTGACAGTATCGCGAAGATTGAGAAATTGATTAAAAGGAATACCAACATACAAGATGTGTTATATCAGAAAGATCTGATTGACGCGGTCAATGAAAACATACGTAACATCAGCTTGGTGCTGCTGGGATTGGCCATTATGCTGACATTTATCTCTTTCGCGCTGATTAATAATACGATCCGGCTGGCTATTTATTCAAAACGCTTCCTGATTCATACTATGAAACTGGTGGGAGCAAGCTGGGGATTTATCCGTCGGCCATTTTTGAAAAGAAATATATGGAGTGGGGTTTTAGCTGCTTTTATTGCAGATACAATCCTGATGGGAGCCGCTTATTGGCTTGTGTCGTACGAGCCGGAATTAATTCGGGTGATTACACCTGAAGTCATGTTGTTGGTATCGGGTGCAGTACTGGTATTCGGAGTGGTCATCACTTTCTTATGTGCTTATCTTTCTATTAATAAATATCTGAGAATGAAAGCAAGCACGCTGTACTACGTGTAGTTCTGGATTTATAGATGTAAATAAATTAATTGTAAATAACAATGGGTGATAAACAGAAATTTGCCTTCGATAAAACGAACTTCATTTTGCTTGCCATCGGCATGGCAGTGGTTATCTTGGGTTTTATCCTGATGACAGGACCTTCATCGTCGGAAGCGGTGTTTCAGGCGGATATTTTCAGTGTGAGAAGAATTAAAGTGGCTCCGGTGGTTTGCTTCCTGGGTTTTATCTTTATGATATATGGCGTAATGCGCAAACCTAAAACAAAAGAATAAAACAGGATGGAATGGTTTGAAGCACTGATCCTTGGATTGATTCAGGGACTGACTGAATATTTACCGGTGAGCAGTAGCGGGCATTTGGCTATTGGCTCGGCTTTGTTTGGTATAGAGGGAGAAGAGAATCTGGCATTTACCATTGTAGTACATGTTGCAACCGTGTTCAGTACATTGGTCATTCTCTGGAAAGAAATAGATTGGATATTCCGTGGCCTGTTTAAGTTTAAGATGAACAGCGAAACACGTTATGTGATCAATATTTTAATTTCGATGATTCCTATTGGTATCGTCGGTGTGTTTTTCAAGGATGAAGTTGAGGCTGTTTTTGGTTCGGGATTGCTGATTGTTGGCTGCATGCTGTTGCTTACGGCTGCTTTGCTGTCGTTCTCTTATTATGCAAAACCACGTCAGAAAGAGAACATCTCGATGAAAGACGCGTTTATCATTGGGCTGGCGCAGGCTTGTGCCGTATTGCCGGGACTGTCTCGTTCGGGTAGTACAATTGCTACAGGTTTATTATTAGGTGATAATAAAGCAAAACTGGCGCAATTCTCCTTCCTGATGGTGATACCGCCTATATTGGGAGAAGCTTTGCTGGATGCTATGAAGATGATAAAGGGTGAGGCTATTGCGGGAGATATTCCGGCTTTGTCACTGATAGTGGGTTTTATTGCCGCTTTTGTCTCAGGGTGCCTGGCTTGCAAGTGGATGATTAATATCGTCAAAAAAGGAAAACTGATTTATTTCGCTATTTATTGTGCAATAGCAGGAGTGGTCACCATCGTTGTTTCACAATTGCAATAAGTAACGGATGAATTTTAAAGAAGGAGAAGTACTTTATTTTGATAAACCGTTGGGGTGGACGTCTTTTAAGGTCGTAGGGCATGCCCGGTACCATATTTGCCGACGGATGAAAGTGAAGAAATTGAAGGTGGGGCATGCAGGTACACTCGATCCGCTGGCAACAGGGGTAATGATTGTTTGTACAGGTAAAGCTACCAAGAGAATAGAGGAATTTCAGTATCATACAAAGGAATATATTGCTACCATTCAGTTGGGTGCCACTACTCCATCGTACGATCTGGAACATGAGATTGATGCTACCTATCCTACGGAGCATATTACCCGGGAGTTGGTGGAAGAGACGTTGAAAACATTTGTTGGTGAAATACAGCAAGTGCCTCCGGCATTCTCGGCTTGCAAAGTAGATGGTGCGCGTGCTTATGATTTGGCCCGTAAAGGTCAGGAAGTGGAGTTGAAGCCCAAATTGCTGGTGATTGACGAGATAGAACTGCTGGAATGTAACTTACCGGAAATTAAGATCAGGGTGGTATGCAGCAAGGGAACTTATATCCGTGCATTGGCACGCGACATCGGGGAAGCCTTGCAAAGCGGTGCACATCTGACCGGATTGATACGTACCCGTGTGGGGGAGATAAAGTTGGAGCAATGCCTGGATCCTGCAAAATTTGCAGAATGGATAGATCAGCAGGAAGTTGAGATATCTGATTGAAATAGAAAAGTAAGAAATAAAATAATTAATAAACGCACATTATTATCATGAAACTGTCGCAATTTAAATTTAAGTTACCCGAAGAAAAGATTGCTTTGCACCCTACAAAGTATAGGGATGAATCGCGCTTGATGGTACTCCACAAGCGTACGGGAGAGATTGAGCACAAGATGTTTAAGGACATCCTGAACTATTTTGATGATAAAGACGTGTTTGTATTCAACGATACCAAGGTATTCCCTGCCCGTTTGTACGGAAATAAGGAAAAAACCGGTGCACGTATCGAAGTGTTCTTACTGCGTGAGCTGAATGAAGAGCTGCGTTTGTGGGACGTATTGGTGGATCCGGCACGTAAAATCCGTATAGGCAATAAGCTTTATTTCGGTGATGACGATTCAATGGTGGCTGAGGTAATTGATAATACTACTTCACGCGGACGTACGCTCCGTTTTCTATATGACGGTCCTCATGACGAATTTAAAAAAGCATTGTATGCGTTAGGTGAAACTCCGCTGCCGCATACGATTCTTAACCGTCCGGTGGAAGAAGAAGATGCAGAACGTTTCCAGTCTATTTTCGCTAAAAACGAAGGAGCCGTGACAGCACCTACTGCGAGTCTGCACTTCAGCCGCGAATTGATGAAGCGTATGGAGATAAAGGGCATAGACTTTGCGTATATCACATTGCATGCAGGGCTCGGTAACTTCCGTGACATCGACGTGGAGGATCTGACAAAGCATAAGATGGACTCTGAGCAGATGTTCGTAACCGGAGAAGCTGTTAAGATTGTGAACCGTGCCAAGGATCTTGGTAGGAATGTATGTGCTGTGGGAACGACTGTGATGCGCGCCATTGAAAGCACGGTGAGCACAGACGGGCATTTGAAAGAATATGAAGGATGGACGAATAAGTTTATTTTCCCGCCGTATGATTTTACAGTGGCTAATGCTATGGTGTCCAACTTCCACATGCCACTTTCTACTCTGTTGATGATTGTGGCTGCCTTTGGTGGTTACGAGCAGGTAATGGATGCATATCACATAGCATTGAAAGAAGGCTACCGTTTTGGTACTTATGGAGATGCGATGCTGATTTTGGATAAGTGATGAGAATATATCTGGGATTAGGTACTAATTTGGGTGATAAGGAGTTGAATCTTCGTGTCGCTGTACAGAAAATAGAAGAGCGGATAGGGAAAGTGATTTCCCTGTCCGCTTTTTATGCTACTGCCCCCTGGGGATTTCAATCTGATAATAACTTTCTGAATGCTGCGGCGGGAGTGGAGACATCTCTGTCTCCTTTCGATATACTTGAAAGGACCCAACGGATAGAGCAGGAAATAGGGCGTTTACATAAATCACATGATGGGGTATATAGCGACCGTCTGATTGATATTGACCTCTTGCTTTATGGTGATAAGATATTACAGGACGAAAGGCTTTCATTGCCTCATCCATTGATGGCCGAACGAAAATTTGTTTTAGAGCCGCTTGCCGAAATCGCACCGGACGTTGTCCATCCGGTACTTCATAAAACAATCAGAGAGCTATTTCTGGTTCTTTCGTAATTTACGGATCATCAAATGCCGTGGAAGGTAAGCCACACAGCCGATCAATACGGCATACAATATGCGCAAGTCGTCAAACGGTTGATGGTTCAGATAACAAATAAAGGCATAAATACCCACTGTGACAGCAATATACACCAATAGTGTAATAGCGGTTTTTAGTTTATTTTTCATAAGATAGTCTGTTAATACGAAGCAAAAGTAGCAATAAATCCAAAATATTATCTACCTTTGCCAATGAAATGAAGTGTGGAAAGATTTGAGTAGCTTGCAACCACAGAAAAAAATGCTAAAACAACATTCCCTTCTGTATGCGTTTTCTACTCTTTTTAATTTCTGTCCGCATTCATAATTTATAATTCATAATTCATAATTTTATTATGGGATATTTATTCACATCCGAATCGGTGTCTGAAGGACACCCCGATAAAGTGGCCGATCAAATATCGGACGCTGTGCTTGACAAACTGTTGGCTTACGATCCCAGTTCGAAAGTAGCTTGCGAAACCTTAGTGACTACCGGACAGGTGGTACTTGCGGGAGAAGTGAAAACAGGTGCTTATGTTGATTTACAACTGATAGCACGTGAAGTGATCCAAAAGATTGGTTACACGAAAGGCGAATACATGTTCGAAAGTAATTCGTGCGGTGTATTTTCTGCCATTCATGAACAGAGTGCCGACATCAACCGTGGTGTAGAACGTGAGGACCCTATGAATCAGGGGGCAGGCGACCAGGGAATGATGTTTGGTTATGCAACCAACGAAACTGAGAACTATATGCCGTTGTCGCTTGACCTGGCACATAGAATACTTCTTGTATTGGCCGATATCCGCCGGGAAGGTAAAGAAATGACTTATCTTCGTCCGGATGCAAAGAGCCAGGTAACTATTGAATATGACGATAACGGTACTCCCGTGCGTATTGATACAATTGTTGTTTCAACACAGCATGATGAATTTGTATTGCCGGCTGATGGTTCTGCTGCTGCCCAACTGAAGGCGGATGAAGAGATGCTGGCGGTAATCCGGAAAGATGTGATTGAGGTATTGATGCCGCGTGTCATTGCGTCTATCAATCACCCGAAGGTTCTTGCCTTGTTCAATGATAATATTGTTTATCACGTAAATCCGACCGGTAAATTCGTTATTGGCGGTCCGCACGGAGATACAGGGTTAACCGGACGTAAGATTATTGTTGATACCTATGGTGGTAAAGGGGCTCACGGTGGTGGTGCTTTTTCTGGTAAAGATCCCAGTAAAGTAGACCGCAGTGCTGCTTATGCTGCTCGTCATATTGCTAAAAACCTTGTAGCTGCCGGTGTTGCCGACGAAATGTTGGTACAGGTTTCTTACGCTATCGGGGTGGCGCGTCCGATTAATATTTATGTAAATACATACGGCCGCAGTAATGTGAAAATGAGTGATGGTGAAATCGCCGAAAAGATTGATGAGTTGTTTGACCTCCGGCCAAAGGCTATTGAAGATCGCTTGAAACTCCGTTATCCGATTTACAGTGAAACGGCCGCTTACGGACACATGGGGCGTGAACCTCAGGTAGTGACTAAGCATTTCCACTCTCGTTATGAAGGTGACCGGACTATGGAGGTAGAGTTGTTTACATGGGAAAAACTTGACTATGTGGACAAAGTAAAAGAAGCTTTCGGTTTGTAATCAGCGTAGCTTTACAGCTATTTATTATAGGGGGCCGTACTTGTTTTTATCCCATATGGGGAGAAAACAAGGCGGCCTTCTTCTTTTCTCCTTGAAATTTGGTACTTTTGCATCGTGTTTAACCAAACCCATGCAAGAAATGAACCAAATAGCTTCCGTATGTGTATATTGTGCTTCAAGTACGAAAATAGATCAGATTTATTTTGATGCAGCTGTGCGATTAGGACAGTTGTTGGCAACCCGGCATATCCGTTTGATAAATGGAGCGGGAAATATAGGGTTGATGCGGTCGGTGGCTGATGCCGTATTACAGAACGGAGGCGAAGTGACCGGAGTGATCCCTCACTTTATGGTAGAGCAAGGATGGCATCATACCGGCTTGACGGAGCTTATCGAGGTGGACAGTATGCACGAACGTAAACGACTGATGGCTGAAAAGAGTGATGCTGTGATTGCATTGCCCGGAGGATGCGGGACCCTGGAAGAGTTACTTGAAATTATCACCTGGAAACAGTTGGGGCTTTATCTTCAACCGATCGTGATATTGAATACCAATGGCTTTTTCGATCCTTTGTTGACAATGCTCGACAAAGCCATAGACGGTAATTTCATGAGGAAACAGCATGGAGATATCTGGCATGTAGCCCATACTCCGGAAGAGGCTGTGGATCTGGTTTATTCAATACCCGTATGGGACAGTTCCATCCGTAAGTTTGCTGCTATATGATTTCTCCTCAGGACTCTGTCGGTGTGCAGGTGGCAGATACTTTGCCGCAGACCTTCCATGAAGCTTGTGTTCCGAAAGATACATTGGCGGCGGTTGATTTACAGGCGGTGAGCGAGACGGTTACGGGAGTGGATGGCATATCGATCCCTTACTCTCCAAGGACGGATGACGGGTTGGCGATGATACTGCTGGGATGTTTCTTTATTTCTTCGTATGTATTGGCGCGCAGTAAGAAATTCCTGTTGCAACAAGTTAAAGATTTTATGTTGCATCGTGAAAGAACAAGTATTTTCGCTTCCTCTACAGCAGCTGATATGCGTTATCTGTTATTGTTGACTGTGCAGACTTGTGTTCTTGGAGGTGTATGTATCTTTAACTATTTTAATGATGTCCGGCCCTCACTGATGGAGCGCGTTTCGCCTCATGTGCTCTTGGGAGTTTATGTTGCTGTGTGCATATTCTATTTTTTATTCAAGTGGATTATATATTCGTTTTTGGGATGGGTGTTTTTTGACAAAAGTAAAACAGATATATGGCTGGAGTCTTATTCTACGCTGATTTACTACCTTGGATTTGCTTTATTTCCGTTTGTTTTGTTTCTGGTTTATTTTGATCTGAATGTTACCTTTTTAGTTTCAATTGGTTGCATTTTGGTAATTTTTACTAAAATATTGATGTTTTACAAGTGGCTAAAGCTTTTTTCCTGTAATATTTATGGGGTTTTCCTTTTAATTTTATACTTTTGTGCCCTTGAAATCATACCTTGTTTAATAGTCTATCAGGGTCTGATTCAGCTAAATAATGTTTTGATAATAAATTTTTAGGACGTTGAAAATTAAGAAAGTATTAGTGTCGCAGCCTAAGCCTGCTTCAGAGAAATCTCCTTATTACGACATTGCTGAAAAGTATGGTGTAAAAATAGATTTCCGCCCCTTCATCAAGGTTGAGAGCGTCTCTGCGAAAGAATTCAGACAACAGAAAGTATCGATTCTTGATCATACGGCTGTTATATTTACCTCACGCCATGCGATTGATCATTTCTTCCATTTATGTACGGAGTTGCGTGTGACGATCCCTGAGACGATGAAGTATTTTTGTGTAACAGAAGCTGTTGCTCTTTACATTCAGAAATATGTGCAGTATCGTAAGCGTAAGATTTTCTTCGGAGCTACGGGTAAGATTGAAGATTTGATTCCTTCGATTGTGAAACATAAAACAGAGAAATATCTCGTTCCGATGTCGGATGTACATAACGATGACGTGAAGAATCTGTTGGATAAGAATAATATTCAGCATACCGAATGCGTAATGTATCGTACTGTTAGTAACGACTTTATGGAAGGAGAGGAGTTTGATTATGACATGCTGGTATTCTTTAGCCCTGCGGGAGTTTCTTCATTAAAAAAGAACTTCCCTGATTTCGATCAGAAGGATATCAAGATCGGAACATTTGGATCGACAACAGCACAGGCTGTTCGTGATGCAGGACTTCGTCTGGATTTGGAAGCACCTAATGTGAAGTCTCCTTCAATGACGGCTGCTCTCGATTTGTTTATTAAGGAAAACAATAAAGGAAAATAAATGAAACGGTGAACAGCAAACGGTAAACAATGAACAGGCATATTTATCTGTAGCATTGTTTACTGTTTGTTGTTTGCCGTTTATAATTATTATGGCAAATACCCTGTGCAAGGCCGAAAGGCTGAATAGTAAGATTCTGATTGAGAAGATGTTTGCAGGCGGCTCTAAGTCGTTTTCCATCTTTCCGTTGCGTGTGGTGTATATGCCTGTGGAAAATCAGGATGCTCAGGCATCTGTTTTATTGAGCGTTTCGAAGAAACGATTTAAACGCGCGGTAAAGCGGAACAGGGTGAAACGCCAATTGCGTGAGGCGTACCGGTTGCATAAGCATCTACTATTGCAGACTTTAACCGATAAACAGCAACAGTTGGCTATTGCTTTCATCTATCTTTCGGACGAATTAACGTCCTCGGCCGAAATAGAGGAGAAAATGAAGACTCTGCTGGCCCGTATCAGCGAGAGATTGGTATGAAACGTCTGCTTTCATATATATTATTGCTTCCCATATACTTTTACAGGGCTTGTATTTCGCCCATGACCCCTCCTTCATGTCGTTTTACGCCTACTTGTTCGCAGTACGCTATTGAAGCGATTAAGAAACATGGTCCTTTTAAGGGGCTTTATCTTGCCGTCAGGCGGATACTTCGTTGTCATCCGTGGGGTGGATCTGGGTATGATCCCGTTCCTTAGTGATTTATGAATATTCTGGATATACATACGCATCGGCTGCCTGCAGAACCGGGGCAGGCAATACAAAATTGTCAGCCGGAAGAATTTATTCCGCTGGCCGGTGCTTACTATTCTGTGGGGATTCATCCCTGGTACCTGACCCGTGAGAGTTTCGTCCGCCAGTGGGAACTGTTGTTGTCAGCTATCCATTCTCCTCAGGTTCTTGCAATTGGCGAAGCAGGTCTCGACAAGTTGGCACAGACGGACTATGTGTTGCAGCAAGAAGCATTTGAGAAGCAGGCTATACTTGCACACGAAATGGGATATCCGTTAGTAATTCATGCAGTGCGGTCAGCAGATGAAATTATCCGCTTTAAAAGGAAAATGCAGCCTTCTAACCCCTGGATTATACATGGTTTCCGCGGGAAAAAAGAATTGGCTCTGCAATATATCCGGGAGGGAATTTATCTTTCACTGGGAGAGAAGTATCAGGAGGAAGCGCTTCGACAGATACCTTCGGAATACTTGTTTCTGGAGACAGATGAAAGTCTGATAGATATCCATAGCCTTTATGAGCGAGCTGCTTTACTTCTGGAGATGCCTGTTTGCAAACTCATGCAACAAGTACAGCAAAACATTAATAACGTCTTTTTTAGGCAATAAGAGTTGCTTGTTCCGATAAAGAGTCGTACTTTTGCCCTAATTAAACTTTAAAACTTATTATCATTCGATGAATTTTGTAGAAGAACTAAGATGGCGTGGAATGGTGCATGACATGATGCCCGGCACAGAAGAGTTATTGGCGAAAGAACAGGTTACTGCTTATTTGGGTATTGATCCGACAGCCGATTCGTTGCATATCGGACACTTATGCGGTGTGATGATCTTGCGACACTTCCAGCGTTGCGGCCATAAACCATTGGCTTTGATTGGTGGTGCAACAGGTATGATTGGCGATCCTTCGGGTAAGTCGGCAGAACGTAATCTGCTCGATGAAGAGACTTTACGCCACAATCAGGCTTGTATCAAGAAGCAGCTGGCTAAGTTTTTGGACTTCGAATCTGATGTTCCTAATAGAGCCGAATTAGTGAACAACTATGATTGGATGAAGGAGTTCAGTTTCTTGGATTTTGTTCGTGAAGTGGGTAAACACATCACTGTAAACTACATGATGGCTAAGGAATCAGTAAAGAAGCGCCTGAACGGTGAAGCCCGTGACGGATTGTCGTTTACAGAGTTTACTTATCAGTTGTTGCAGGGTTATGACTTCCTTCACCTCTATGAAACCAAAGGATGTAAATTGCAGATGGGTGGTTCCGATCAGTGGGGAAATATCACTACCGGTACTGAGTTGATTCGCCGTACCAATGGTGGTGAGGCTTATGCACTGACATGTCCGTTGATTACCAAAGCTGACGGTGGAAAGTTTGGTAAGACAGAATCTGGTAATATCTGGTTGGATCCTCGTTATACATCTCCTTATAAATTCTATCAGTTCTGGCTCAATGTGAGTGACTCTGACGCAGAACGTTATATCAAGATATTTACTTCGCTTGATAAGGCAGAAATCGACGGGTTGGTTGCTGAACATAATGAAGCTCTGCATTTGAGAGCACTTCAGAAACGTTTGGCAAAGGAAGTAACTGTGATGGTTCATTCTGAAGAGGATTATAATGCTGCGGTAGATGCATCTAATATCTTGTTTGGCAATGCTACATCCGATGCGTTGAGAAAGCTGGACGAAGACACACTTCTGGCTGTGTTCGAAGGTGTTCCTCAATTTGAGATTTCACGTGATGCATTGACAGAGGGAGTGAAAGCAGTTGACCTGTTCGTTGACAATGCTGCTGTATTTGCTTCAAAAGGTGAAATGCGTAAACTGGTTCAGGGTGGCGGTGTTTCTTTGAATAAAGAGAAGTTGGCTGCTTTTGATCAGGTGATTACTACTGCTGATCTGCTTGATGAAAAGTATCTGTTGGTTCAGCGTGGTAAGAAAAACTATTATTTGATTATCGCTAAATAAGGAGTTTTCTTTTCCGCCTTTCATTCAGGGGGCGGGTTGAGTGAAACTTTAATATAAAAAAGAGGATGTCTCAAAAGGGGGTGCCATGTAATAGGCAAATTGACCCTGTGAGACATCCTTTTTCTTTGTGGAGTGGCAGATTAATGCTTTCCTGCTTTATCTGCCGGGAGTTCTTTCAGTAATTCTTCTACTGCCGTCTTCAATTGCGTATCTTCACCTTTGACGATTGTTTCCGGTGAGTTGGCAACTTTAATGTCCGGCTCCAACTGTGTGTTTTCCAGATAGCTTCCATCCGGGAGTCGATAGCCTATGACAGGAATACCGAATACCAGAGATGGGTCTTGCAGGCGTTCCCATGAAACACTGGTCATAGTTCCCGGTACGGGCATACCTACCAATTTACCCAATTTCTGGTGGCTGTATACCCATGGTGTACCGTGCGCATTCGAGTAATTGGCTTCACATGTCAGCATGATAGATGGTTTGTTCCATCGGCGGCTGGGCATATCGCATGCTTCGCGTCCGCGAACAACCTGAGTGAAATACTTCTTGCCGCTGAACAATACTTCGATATCTTCGTGAAGGCGGCCACCACCATTGAAACGGGTGTCTATAACGATACCTTCGCGGTTATTGTATTTTCCTAAAATATCCGAGTAGACGGAACGGAAACTGCCATCACCCATCGACTGTATGTGTACATATCCCAGACGTCCGTTGGACCATTTGTCTACATCGGCCGCCCGTTGTTTCACCCAGCGTTTGTAAAGCAGATTGTTGAGGGTTCCGTTGCCGACCGGGATTACTACTTCTTCCCACCGTTCACCGTTTTGCGGATTGTATAGCGAAACAAGCGTCTTCTTATTGGCTTTGTCATTTAGTAACGTCAGATAATCTGTTTCGGGAGTTATTGCCTGCCCGTTGATCTTTTCAATGACAGTTCCGGCTTTCACCTTCGAGCGGGCGTGATCGAACGGCCCTTTTTCAATCACTTCCATGATCAATGCACCTTTTCCTTTGTGATTCCAGTCTGTAAGCACTCCCAAACTGGCTGTGGCATCTCCCGGAATGGATGGAGAGAAGCGGCCGCCGGTATGCGATACATTCAGTTCACCCAGCCATTCGCTCAGCAATTCGGCAAAGTCGTAGTTGTTATTGATGTGCGGCAGGAATTTGCGGTAAGCAGCAGACATGGCATCCCAGTCTACTCCGTGCATGTTGGTGTTGTAGAAACGTTTCTGCTGCTGCTTATATACATGGTCGAACATATATTCTCGTTCTGCAGCTAAATCCATTTTCATCTCTGCTTTATAGCTGATCGGCTTCAGAGTCTCTCCGCTGAGGTCCATTTTCTGCATGGTGTTGCCTCCCAGGACAAACAGGGTTTTTCCTTCTTGGTCCATATTCATAGAAGCCCATCCGGCATTCATTTTATGAAGCAGCTTGGTCTCTTTTTTGCGGAGATCCATTTTCCATAGGTCAAATCCACCTTCGAATGCTGACAGATAGTAGAGGGTTTCACCGTCTTTTGAGATGATGGTACTGCCCAGATTCGAAGAATTGGGAGTGAGGCGGATGATACGGTCTTCGAGCCCATTCAGCTCCACTACGATGTTTTTTACCTCGTCTTTCTTTTCAGTCTCTGCTTTGGGATCTTTCTTTTTGTCTTTTTTCAGGTTAGCAGAAGCTTTTTCTTTATCCTTCTGTTGCTCCTTTTCCAGTTCTTTCTGCAATTCATAATCCTCTTTACTCAGACGGAACTTATCGAAAGCATCCTGATTGAGGAATACCAGCATGGCATCGTTTTGTGAACCCCAGGAAGCATGTGCACGCATCCCATATCGTTCGGTCGTGAACAAGATGGCATTGCCGTCCAGTGCCCAACGGGGAGATCCGCTCATGTAACCACTGTTAGTCAGGTTGATGATCGGGCTGCCACCCTGTGCACTCACTAATCCTATGTCTGAATATGGATCATGCCGGTTACCGATAAACTCGAGTGTGAACCATTTTCCGTCAAGTGACCATTGGTAGTCGAAATTTCCGTCGGTGCTGAACCAAGTGGATCCATCGGTGATCTGGCGAACCTTTTTCGTGTCTAAATTAACTACCATCAAGCGGTTGCGGTCCTCTATAAACGCCAGTTCTTTACCGTCCGGTGAGAATTGCGGATAAGCCCGTTCCACGGTTGTGGAGGGCAGTAACACTTTTTCTTCGATGATAGTGGCATTCGGGAAGTTGGCCTCCTCTTTACGGGCTATTTTAGCCAGGAAAAGTTGCCAGTTGCCGTTACGTTCGCTTGCGTAGGCCAAGGTACGGTTGTCCGGGGCGAAAGTGAGTCCGGCTTCACGTGCAGGTGTTTGGGTGATTTGTTTTGTGGTGGCATAATCTGTCGAGGTCACAAATACTTCTCCCCGTACGATAAACGCAATCTGTTTTCCATCCGGCGATACGGTTCCCGATGTCGCTCCGTTTGTAAAAGTCAGGTCTGCTATTTTATCCTGATCATCGCGGACAATGTCTATGTCCGTTTTTTGTGGAGTGGCATTACCTTTTTGAGTATATATTTCCCCGTCATACGCATAGCATAACGTTCCGTCATGACTCATTGACAAGAAACGCACAGGATGTGTTTTGAAAGATGTCACCGTTTTAAGAGACTGTGTGTTGTCCAATGGGAAGTTGTAGACATTGAACGAGCCTTCGCGTTCACTTAATATATATACACTCTTTCCGTCCGGTGAAAGGATGGGGTTGCGGTCTTCTCCGGCATGATTGGTCAGGTTGGTATGTTTTCCTGTTTTGGTGTTGTACATCCAGATGTCACGGGTGATGGACGAAGTGTGATGTTTCCGCCATTCATCTTCAAAACCTTTACGGTCCTGATAAAGGAAGAATTCCCCCGATGTTGCATAACAAACTGCTTCGGCCGGGGTGCCCAGCACCTGTTCCGTACGTCCTCCGTTTGCAGGGACCTTGTAGAGCTCTGTCATGGCTGTTGTCGGGAACATGGCGCTTTGTGCGGGATCCTGGATGGATGCTGAAAATAGAATATATTTTCCGTCCGGTGTAAAAGTTGAAGGGAGTTCGGATGCAGAATTGGTAGTCAGTCTTTGTGCCGTACCTCCTGTCGCCGGCATTATAAAAATGTCAAAATTGCCATTACGGTCGCTGGCAAAAGCGATTTGCTTACTGTCCGGCGACCAAATCGGTGTGCATTCATACGATGGTTGTGTTGTAAGCTGGGTGGCTACCCCTCCTCCGGCAGGTACCTTGTAAATATCTCCTTTGTAACAGAATGCTATTTCTGTTCCGTCCGGCGAAATCTGTACGTCGCGCATCCATAGCGGTGATGCGGCATTGCCGGTAAGCGTGGTGAGACCCAATGCAATGCATACAAAAAGTTTTCTCATACTTACTGAATTTATTCGTTTACTTTATTGATTTCTGTAAGTACAAAGGTAGCAATTAGCCGCGGCTAACGAGACTTATTATACAAAAAAGTCTAAAAAGATTTGGAAAATAACTTGCATGGCATTATCTTTGCATCGCTTTTTAACAGAAAGCGCATGAGCTTGTCCTATGGTGTAATGGTAGCACAACAGTTTTTGGTTCTGTTTGTCTAAGTTCGAATCTTGGTAGGACAACCCCCAAATGCCTTGAAAGTAAATTACTTCCAAGGCATTTTTCTTTTTGTATGACCGAATTTCTTTTAGGTCAGCTTGTATTATCCATCATCTCCTATTCATGTTATGCTATTTACCTTAATAATTAATTGAGATGGTACGTTCTTTATCTCGTCCTGTGTACGCAGGCTTATTAGCCCGTGTACCTGTGCCCATTAGCCTTGGTATGCGTGCCCATTGGCACGGGTATGCGGGACGAGATAGAGCCTTGACCATTTATATAAAAGATAGTAAGGAAAATGAAATACTTTTCAAGGTATAAATAGATAAGGAATTAACTTTATATGTCTATATAACAGTAGTTTACTATATACTTTCTGCCAAAAATGGAGGGTGGAAGATGGAAGATAAGGGTGGAAGATTGATAGCCTAAAAAGACGATCTTCCACCATGATAAATTGCGGAATATCAGATGGTAAACTACAAAAAGGTGGAAGATGGAAGATGGAAATACTTTTTCCGTATGAGTGGGTAAATTGGGGAAAAAATTTTCTTCTTTCTCTTTCTTTTTGCCTATTTTTGCCTATTCGTTAATACTAAAATCTAATAATCAATGAAACGTCGCGATTTTCTGAAGTGTTCACTTGCTGTAGGAGCAGGCTTGGCAACCTCTCCGTTGACTTATGCATTTAATGGTGAAAACCAAGAGTCAAACAATGATTCGTCCGGCTCCTCTAAGGCTCCTGCCACAAAAGGAGGGAAACCACATATCATTTTTATTATGAGTGACCAGCATCGTGGAGATGCTTTACATTGCATGGGGAATAAAGCCGTCATTTCTCCTAACATAGATAAGTTGGCTCAGGAAGGCAGCTTGTTTGTATGTGGTTATAGTTCTGCCCCCAGTAGTACGCCCGCGCGTGCCGGCTTGCTTACGGGGATGTCTCCATGGCACCATGGGATGTTGGGGTATGGAAAGGTCGCTTCCAAATATAAATATGAAATGCCCCGGATGTTGCGCGATTTGGGCTACTATACTTTTGGAATAGGGAAGATGCACTGGTTTCCACAGAAAGCCTTGCATGGCTTTCATGCTACATTGGTAGACGAGAGCGGGCGTAGTGAAACCCGTGATTTTATTAGTGACTATCGGGAATGGTTTCAGTTGCAGGCGCCCGGGAAGAACCCGGATTTAACGGGAATCGGGTGGAACAATCATAATGCCGGAACTTATAAACTTGAGGAAAGATTACATCCTACGGCCTGGACGGGGCAAACAGCCTGTGAATTAATACGGAATTATGAAAGTGATCAGCCGCTGTTCCTGAAAGTCTCTTTTGCCCGCCCTCATAGTCCGTATGATCCTCCGAAGCGATATTTGGATATGTATGAAAAGGCAGATATCCCTGTACCGTTTGTTGGGGATTGGTGTGGAAAGTATGCTGAACGTAAAGATCCGGAAAAGGTTGCGAAAGACGCCCCTTTCGCGAATTTAGGAGAAGAATACGCTGTCAATTCCCGACGCCATTATTATGCGAATGTGACGTTTATTGATGATCAGATTGGGCAGATTATTCAGGCCCTGAAAGAGAAAGGAATGTACGAGAACGCAATCATTTGTTATACGGCCGACCACGGTGATATGTTGGGTGACCATTATCATTGGCGGAAAACCTATGCCTATGAAGGTTCGGCGAAGATTCCTTATATTATAAAATGGCCTTCTGCCATGACTACACAGGCTATTAAAGGAAAACGAATAGAACAGCCGGTAGAGTTACGTGATTTTTTGCCTACCTTCATCGAACTTGCAGGGGGAACGGTACCGGATGATATGGACGGCAAGTCTTTGGTTGCACTGGTTTCAGGAAATAATGATGGCTGGCGGAAATATATTGATCTGGAACATGCCACCTGCTATAGTGCCGATAATTATTGGTGTGCGCTTACTGACGGTAAAATGAAGTATATCTGGTTTATTCATACGGGCGAAGAGCAATTGTTCGATTTAAGTGCAGATCCCGGAGAACGGAGAAATCTTTTTGGAGACAGTCGTTATGCAGACCGGTTGGCTGAGATGCGTAAAGCAATGGTTTGTCACTTGCAAGAGAGGGGAACAGATTTTGTAAAAGATGGAAAGCTGGTAGTAAGAGATCAGACCTTACTTTATAGCCCTAATTATCCAAAAGATTAATGTTATTTATCTGTGCAGGATAATTGGGCGCAATTTATTCTCAAATCCCGTTTTCTTTTCTTATTTTTGTGTCGTGTACGCAAACGATGTTTGTCTGAGCGGCACCTAATGTAAACTTATAAATAAGAAATATGAAAACAAACTATGAGATTCGCTATGCTGCCCATCCGGAAGACGCAAGAAGCTATGACACCAAGAGAATCCGGAGAGATTTCCTGATAGAGAAGGTTTTTTCGGCCGATGAAGTGAATATGGTATACTCCATGTATGATCGTATGGTAGTGGGCGGAGCCATGCCGGTAAATGAAGTGTTGAAGTTGGAAGCTATCGATCCTTTGAAAGCTCCTTATTTCCTGACCCGTCGTGAAATGGGTATTTTCAATGTCGGAGGTCCCGGCGTTGTGAGAGCGGGGAATGCGATATTTCAGTTAGCTTATAAAGAGGCGCTTTATTTGGGTTCGGGCGATCGGGAAGTAACTTTTGAGAGTGTAGATGCCGCACATCCTGCTAAATTTTATTTTAATTCGCTGACCGCTCACCGCAATTATCCAGATAAGAAAGTAACGAAAGCCGATGCGGTGGTTGCTGAAATGGGTACGTTGGAAGGCTCGAATCACCGCAATATTAATAAGATGCTTGTAAACCAGGTGCTACCTACCTGCCAGTTGCAGATGGGAATGACCGAACTGGCTCCGGGGAGTGTGTGGAATACGATGCCCGCACATGTTCACAGCCGCCGTATGGAGGCTTATTTCTATTTTGAGGTACCGGAGGAGCATGCCGTATGCCATTTCATGGGTGAGGTTGACGAAACCCGTCATGTATGGATGAAGGGCGATCAGGCAGTATTGTCACCGGAATGGTCCATTCATTCGGCAGCGGCAACTCACAGTTACACTTTCATCTGGGGCATGGGGGGTGAGAACCTTGATTATGGTGACCAGGATTTTTCGTTAATCACGGACTTGAAATAAGGTGTTTGATATGAATATTTCTTTTTAGAGAATGGAAGTGAGATGAGTTTTTTTAAAACATTATAAGTATGGTAAACTTTTCATTAAAGGGCAAAGTGGCATGGGTCACGGGTGCATCTTACGGTATCGGTTTTGCGTTGGCTACTGCTTTCTCAGAGGCAGGCGCGAAGATCGTTTTTAATGACATCAGTCAGGAGCTGGTCGACAAGGGGCTGGCTGCATATAAGGAACTGGGGATTGAGGCCAGTGGATATGTGTGCGACGTCACGAGTGAGGAGCAGGTAAATGCTTTGGTTGCACGGATCGAGAAAGAGGTCGGAGTGGTTGATATTCTGGTAAATAATGCCGGTATCATTAAGCGCATCCCGATGTGTGAGATGACAGCGGAGCAGTTCCGGCAGGTGATTGACGTGGACCTGAATGCCCCGTTTATTGTGTCGAAAGCCGTGATTCCTTCAATGATTAAGAAGGGGCATGGAAAAATCATCAATATCTGTTCGATGATGAGTGAGCTGGGGCGTGAGACAGTATCTGCTTATGCCGCTGCCAAGGGCGGGCTGAAGATGCTCACCCGCAACATTGCGTCCGAGTATGGTGAGTTCAATATCCAGTGCAATGGCATTGGCCCGGGGTATATCGCCACACCTCAGACGGCGCCTTTGCGTGAAGTGCAGCCGGACGGTTCGCGCCATCCGTTCGACTCATTCATTATAGCCAAGACTCCTGCTGCCCGTTGGGGAACACCGGAAGACCTGATGGGACCGGCCGTATTCCTGGCTTCGGATGCTTCGAATTTCGTGAACGGTCATGTGCTTTATGTAGATGGCGGTATTTTGGCTTATATCGGTAAACAACCTAAATGAATCTGATCAATACAATTGAATCAATGAAGAAAGTTTTTCTTTTTGCCGCACTCGCTTTGTTGTGTCTGGCTTGTAATGAAGCGGGTAAGTCGGTTTCTGTTACGGTATCCAATGCCACTTCGCTGGAACGTGACGGTGAGATGGTAGAAGTATCCATGAGCGAGGTTTCCTCTAAATTGCAGTTATCCGATACCGCGCAGATAGTCGTGGTGGATGCCGAAGGGCAGCAAGTACCCTATCAGATAACTTCTGACGAGAAAGTGATATTTCCGGTCAGTGTACAGGCGAATGGTTCGACTGTTTACACGATAAAGGCGGGCATTCCCCAGGAGTGTCCGGTGAAGGCTTGCGGAAGATATTATCCCGAACGGGTGGATGACGTGGCCTGGGAGAACGATTTGGTGGCTTTCCGTACTTACGGACCTGCTTTACAGGAAACCGGAGAGCGTGCTTTCGGATATGATATCTGGACGAAGTACAACACCACTGAGCCGGTGGTGGAAGCTCGTTATGAAGGCGAATTGAACCCGGATACAAAAGCTAAAATAGCAGAACTCGGGAAGACGGATCCTAAAGCCGCGCAGGAGCTTTACCGGTCGGTTTCTTATCATGTGGACCATGGCAACGGACTGGACTGTTATAAGGTCGGTCCTACTTTGGGAGGGGGCACGGCTGCGTTAATGGCAGGTGATACAATTATTTATCCGTATTGTTACGCTACCCAGGAGATACTGGATAATGGTCCGCTGCGTTTCACTGTGAGACTGGTGTATCATCCGTTGGTGGTAAGGGGAGACTCCGGCGTGATCGAAACACGTGTGATTACGTTGGATGCGGGTTCGCATCTGAACAAAACGATTGTTTCTTATACCAATCTGAAAGAGACAATGCCTCTGGCCGTCGGCATTGTATTGCATGAACCCGATGGAGCTGTGCTGGCGAATGCGGCAGAGGGATACATCACTTATGTGGACCCGACGGATAATGCGGGTAATGACAACGGTAAAATCTTTGTGGGTGCTGCGTTCCCTACTTTGGTGAAGGAGGCGAAACCTGTTCTGTTCCCGGAGAAAGAGAAGAAAGAGCTGCGCGGAGGTGCCGACGGGCATGTGCTGGCTATCAGCGAGTATGAACCGGGAGCTGACTTTACTTATTACTGGGGAGCTGCCTGGGATAAAGCCGATATAAAAGACGCTGCTGCCTGGAATGCCTATATGGCCGATTTTGCCCGGAAGATACGTAATCCGCTGACGGTAACGGTGAAATAAAAGAGTTACCTGACAAATAATCGATCATTTTGCTGGCGTCAGCAAAATGATCGCTATGTCGGGAAGGGGTTGCAGGTAGATGATATAGCGAGAACATGCGGATAATAATTGGGCTACGTGAAGGAGGCGTAAAGAAGACTGACCAGTGAAGAGCGAAAGGCTTTGAAGAACCGGTCATAGCCCGACTCTTAGTCTTCCATCTGCTTTATATTCCTTATTAGTCCGCTATACTTAGCCCTCTTCACGGCACTGCCTTTGAAGAGGGTTCTGTATTTCTCCTCGCTTAGTTGTTGCCAGTCTTCTTTCTTCATATTCATAAACTCCGGCGAGGGTTGCAGCTCCGGTGTCCGGCAAGGAGTGGCAAACCGGTTCCAGGGACAAGCTTTCTGGCATTCGTCACATCCATAAACACGGTTTCCCATCAGGGGGGAAATAGAGGCCGAAATTTCGCCTTTATTCTCTATAGTGAGGTATGAGAGGCAACGGCGTGCATCCAGGCCGTACGGGGCTTCTAAAGCCTGCGTGGGGCAGGCTTGCAGGCAGCGGTTACACGTCCCGCAGCGATTCGGCCGGGGGCGGTCGTATGTGTCGGCTTCCGTGTTCAGGAAGAGTTCTCCCAAGAAGAAGGCAGATCCGGCACGGGGGATGATCAGCTGGGTATTCTTCCCGATCCATCCGAGGCCGGCACGCCAGGCCCAATAGCGTTCGGGTACGGGGGCGGTGTCACAGAACACACGTCCGTCCAGTTCCGGTACGTCTGATTCCTGTATGAAGCGGAACAGGGCGGTCAGCTTCTCACGCATGAGGTCGTGATAATCCATCCCATAGGCATACCATGCGAATTGGTACTCGTCCTCGGGTAACCGGGTAGCGGGGTAGTAGTTCAGGGCTACGGAGACTACGCAACGGGTGCCTTCGACCAGCAGAGCCGGATCACAGCGCTTGTCGAAATGGTTGGCCATATAAGCCATTCCGGCGTGCCTGCCCGAGTCCAGCCATTCCTTCAGAAAGTCCCGGTGTACGGGATCGACCGGCCCGGCCGGTGCTATGCCGCAAGCAGAAAAGCCGAGGCGCAAGGCTTCGGCTTTCAGGGCTTTACTGTTTATCTTCGTTTCCATTATAGGATCTTAAATTCGTATCCTTCCTCTTTCAGGAAGTCGATGGCACGGGGAAGTGCGTATTGCAGGTTTCCGTTGTTCCAGGACTTCAGCGAATCGTGGAAGGTAATGATAGACCCGTTGCGGGCATATCTCATCACATTGGCCAGCACTTGCGGCGGACGGAGCTTCTTACTGTAGTCTCGGGTGACGAGGTCCCACATGATGATCTTATAGTGGCGCTTCAGCGTCATGTACTGCATCCAGCGCATGTGTCCGTGAGGCGGACGGAACAGGTCCGTTTTCATCAGCTCGTTGGCCTTGTCTGTATTGGCCAGATAATTTACCGACAGATATTCGAAGCCGCGGATGTGGTTGAACGTATGGTTGCCGATGCGGTGTCCGCGTTCCACTACCATACGGAACACATCCGGATGCTTGCGGATGTTGTCGCCTACCATGAAAAAAGTAGCCTTGATGTTGTGTTTGTCCAGCAACTCCAGTACCCAGGGCGTCACTTCCGGAATGGGGCCGTCGTCGAAGGTCAGGTAAACTGCCTTCTCGTCAGGGTCCATCCGGAAGATAGCGTCGGGATAGATTGCACGGAAAAACCAAGGCGGTTGCTCTATAAACATCTTCTTCGGTTACAGATTACTGATGGACTTTCATGCGTCCTACGTAAATGTTATATAGTTCGTTCACTTTCGGAGTATAGTTGCCGGCCAGTTTCGACTTGTATTTCTCCATCATCTTGGCTTCCATATCCAGTGCGCTGAGGTGCATGATGAATTCACGCTGCGACATCAACAGATGATTGTCGTCCAAGCTGAGATACCAGGTGAGGTATTCCACAGACTTGTTCGCCAGTTCGTCGATGATCTGATCGGCTTTCGCGGTATCTCCCAACTGGTAGTAGGCTTCTGCCATCTCGAGTGCCCCGTTCTGGAAGTCGTAGGGTACGTTGAAGGCGGGAATCATCTTTTCGGCATATTCCAATGCGGCCAGCGCCTTGTCTTTCTTGCCTTCTTTCATCAGCTGTGTGATGAGTTGGGCGAAGATGCGGCGATGGGTGTAGCACATGCGCATTGTGTTCTCGTCGATGTAGATGCCCGGCTTGTCGATGCCTCCGAACTTGAATTTGTTCATCAGGTTGTCGTACATCTTCTCGCTGTCGATGGTTGCTTCGAGTGCTTCCGTATCGAACGGGGTGAAGCGGTACGTGAGACCTTCCTGGATGAAATGCCCGCGCATATTCAGTTGGTTGTCCGTGCCTACGGTGATGGCCATGTAGATGGGGCGTTCCCAGTTGGCGTTGGCCAGCATTTCGAGCATCATCAGCTCGCTCTTGTAGAGGGCGCGTTTGGGGTTGCCCTTTTCGTCTTTGAGCGAGATGTGCATATAGTCGGGGATGGAGTCGCCCAACGCTGCCGGGATCATCATACCCGAACGGCGTACGGCTTCTTTGTCGATCTTGACAACGATGCTGTCGGTCGGTATCACCGCTTGTCCGTCTTTGGTGCGTACCCAGTATTTCAGGATATTCTTCAGTTCGTAAGGATTGTCTCCGAATTGTGCCCGGATGTTGTTCAGGGCTTCCGGGTTCTTGCCGTTCAGGACTTCTTCTTCGGCGGCTTTGTAGGCTTTGTCTATCTGCTTCTTGAAGTCCGGGCGGATGGGTACGTATTCGTTCTGTCCCTCCACGTATTCGGTTCTGTCCCAGGTGATGGGCAGTGCGGGGGAGTCATAAGCCGGGCGTTTCATCTGGTCGATGTACCAGTCGGTCTGCAGGTAGCTCAGGTTACAGGTGCGTGCGTCGGTGCGGAAACCTTCTGTCTCTTGGTTGTACCACAGCGGGAAGGTGTCGTTGTCGCCGTTGGTATAGATGATGGGGTTGCCGCTTTCCTGAAGTGACATCAGGTAGTTCTGTCCGAAGTCGCGTGCCACGTAGCGTCCGCTGCGGTCGTGGTCGTCCCATGTCTGGCTGGCCATCTGTATGGGTACGAGCAGGCAGACTGCCGACGTAAGGGCTGCTGCGGGAACTTCTTTCATGTATCTGCGCAGGAGGTGGACGATGCCCGCTACACCCATGCCGATCCAGATGGCGAAGGCGTAGAAGGAGCCTGCGTAAGCGTAGTCACGTTCGCGGGGCTGTCCCGGTGTCTGGTTGAGGTAGAGCACGATGGCTATACCGGTCATGAAGAACAGGAAGAATACCACCCAGAATTGCTGGATGCCTTTCTGTCCGCGCCATGCCTGCCAGAAGAGTCCGATGATTCCCAGCAGAAGCGGGAGGCAGTAGAAGACGTTGTGTCCCTTGTTGTCCTTCAGTTCCTGTGGCAGGAGGCTTTGGTCGCCGTACATGAGGTTGTCGATGAACGGGATGCCGGTGATCCAGTTGCCGTGCTCTATTTCGCCGCTGCTCTGGATGTCGTTTTGTCTTCCGGCAAAGTTCCACATGAAGTAGCGCCAGTACATGAAGTTGAGCTGGTAGGAGAAGAAGAACCTGATGTTGTCCCACTGTGTGGGCATGTTCACCATCAGCATCTCTCCGCATTGGTCGTAGGGGACGTCATATCCGGTGATGTTTTGCCAGGATTTGTAATAAGCGGCGTGTGCCGAACTGTACATGCGGGGGAAGAGCATGTTCTGCGCGTATTCATATTCCACGCGTCCCGGAAGTTCGACGTACGAGTCTTTTTCGTCCGGTGAGGTTTTCTCTTTGCGGACGTATTTGGTGTCCGCACTTTTCTGGCGGGGAACACAATAGCCGTCTTCCACGTCGAGTGCTACTTTCGAGGAGTAGGCCGGGCCGTAGAACAACGGGCGTGTGCCGTATTGCTCGCGTCCTAAGTATTCGCCCAGCGTGAAGATGTCTTCCGGTGAGTTCTGGTCCATCGGCGTGTTGGCTACCGAGCGGATCACGATGAGGGCATACGAGGAGTATCCCACCATGATCATCATGGTGCAGAGCAGCGCCGTGTTCATGGTGCGGGCGGACATGCGTATCTTGGCGTTGAGCTTCGATGCGTAGAAGAGGTAGAGGGCCAGTGCGCCCAGTACGAGGATGCCGATGATGACGGCGCCTGCTCCGTGTCCGTAGAACGGGATGCCGAGCATGGCGATGGTCAGCAGGAAGGAGAGGTTCATGCGGGTGCGGCTCTTCTCGTTGTAGCTTTCGTAGATGCCCCAGATGATGGCGGCTGCCAGCAGGGCGATGTAGACGATCACGCCGGTGTTGAACGGCATTCCGAGGGAGTTGACGAACAGCAGTTCGAACCAGCCGCCCACTTTTACGACGCCGGGTACGATGCCGTAGAGCACCGCTGCCACCAGTACCATCGATCCGGCGAGTGCCAGCAGGGAGCCTTTAGCGTTGGCGCCCGGCACTTTCTTGTAGTAGTATACCAGTACGATGGCCGGCAGGCAGAGCAGGTTGAGCAGGTGCACACCGATGCTGAGGCCTGTGAGATAAGCGATGAGGATGATCCAGCGGTCGCTGTGCGGTTGGTCGGCAACGTCTTCCCACTTCAGTATCAGCCAGAATACGATGGCGGTGAACATCGAGGAGTAGGCGTATACTTCTCCTTCGACGGCCGAGAACCAGAATGTGTCGCTGAATGTATAGGCCAGTGCGCCTACCAGTCCGGAACCCATGACGGTGATCAGTTGTCCGCGTGTGATGGCGTTCTCGTCCGTGATGACGAGTTTGCGGACCAGGTGCGTGATGCTCCAGAAGAGGAACAGGATGCAGGCGCCGCTCATCAGCGCACTCATGTAGTTGACCATTTTGGCTACCAGTGCCGGGTCGTTGACGAATTGCGTGAAAAGGTTGGCTGTGAGCATGAAGAAGGGTGCTCCGGGGGGGTGTCCTACTTCCAGTTTATAGGCGGTAGTGATAAATTCCGGGCAGTCCCAGAAACTGGCTGTGGGCTCTATCGTCATGCAATAGACGGTAGCGGCGATCAGGAAGGTGATCCAACCCACGAGGTTGTTTACGGTTTTGTACTGTTTCATTCAGACTATAGTTAGTTATTTGTTAACATGATAGACGGGCGCAAAGATAATGATTTACGTGAAGATAGCCGTAGAAAGTGTAGAGTTTTAGGAGTTTGGAGGGGAGAATTAAGAAACGGTAACGGTTGTTCCGCCGGCAGGCGGGAGGCGGGAGGGGAACGATGGACAGGGGGATGGGAGAGAATGAGGAACGATGGACAGGGGGATGGAAGGAGAGGCGGGGCGGGCCGGGGGGCTGTGTCGAAACGTCTTTTTACCACGGATTGCGCAGGTGATCACAGATTTTCTATTAATAACCTTTCATTTAAAATCACTCTGTGTTGTTCTGTGCCACTCTGTGGTGAGTTTCGGCATACCCCTTACCGGCCGTGCTCCGCCTCTTTTTTCACGTTCTTCGTCCCCGGTTCCGCGGTTGGCGGGCAGGTTGAGTTTGAGGTTTGCGGACAGCGTGTCAGCCCGTTTCCCGCGGCGGGATCTATGAAGTTCGTGATGTCTTTTTTTGGGGGGGAGCTGTGTCAAAACTCACCATAGAGGAGACAGAGGCGATTTTAAGTTGTTGATTATTGGTAAAAAAAAGACTCTGTGCTACTCTGTGTTACTCCGTGTTGAAAAGAGTTTCGACACAGCCTCGGATGTCAGGCCGTCGGGTCGTCCACAATGTCGCCGCCGCCCGCCGGGCGGTCGGCTACTTTGTACTTCTTGTAGTCCTGCACGCTCGGATAGGTGAATCCTTCCTCGATCACTCCGGCGTTCTCGAACGAGAGCCCTTCCTGTACGGCGGCTTTCAATTCTTTGGAGGGGGTGAAGACGATCTTGGCGTTCTTGATCATCGTGGCGGCGTTGAAGTCGTCGATGTTCTCCACTCCGGTGCTGCCGAAGGAGAGGCGCAGTGTGCCGAGCGATCCGATGCGGACGCTGTTGCCCTGTTGCAGCAGTGCGGGTATGCCGTCGCATACGAGGTTCATCGAAGTCTCCAGTTCGGTGGGAGCCACGGTGGTGTTGCGGGTGACGGCGCGGGTGACGGCGCGGGTGTCAAGGCTGTTCACGGTTATGGGGATGGCGTACCATTTCCCGGATTCGTTTCTCTTGTTGGGATCTTTTTTAAGCGCTAATTTGTATTTTGCCATGATTGTTGGTTTTTGTGGAAATGGCGGACTCGCGCTCAAAGGCGAAAGTGTTTGCGATGGGGTACGGGGGCGTCCTTTCCTGGTTTATAAATAGATTATAGGTTGATCGCTTTGCATATCGCCCCTACGGCACGCTGTGGAGGGGGTGAAGAAACGGTGCACCGCTTTTCCGGGAGCGGTGCACCGCTTTTTTGCCCCGGAAGGTGTGTTCATTAATAATTTTCTAAAAATCGTTTCAAAGATAGGCAAGAAAATGTTTCGCGCCAAGCGTTTTGTGATTTTTATTTATCAATCCGCCATCTGTGCGGCGGCGTTCACCGCTCCTCGCCGCTCTCGTGGCAATGGCAATGCGGGCCCAGCACCCGGTGAGGGAGCGCGCCGTGTCCCAGCAGCTCGATGGGGCAGTTGAAATTCCGTTCCAGCCATTCGGTGTTGACGCTTGCGGCCGGATGATAGTCCAGTGTTTCGTTCACACAGGCGATGTTCTTCACCTGTTGCAGCACCGTCCCGATGTCGTGGCTGACAAGGATGATGGCGCAGTCGCGGTTGATCTCGGCCAGCAACTGGTAGAGGCGGGCTTCGAAGCGCTTGTCGATATAGGTGCTCGGTTCGTCGAGAATGAGCAGTTGCGGGTCGCTGATGATGGCGCGTCCCAGCAGGGCGCGTTGCAGTTGTCCGCCGCTCAGCTGCCCGATAGCACGGTGTTCCAGTCCCTCGAGTCCCATGCGGAGGATGACTTGGCGGGCTTTCTCACGTTGAGGGTCGTCGAAGCGGCTGATCAGCGATTTCTTTGAGCTCAGTCCCGACAGGATCACTTCCAGAACCGAGATGGGGAAGGAGCGGTCGATCGAGTTATACTGCGGCAGATAGCCCGTCGTGAGCGGTTCGTGATGCTTGACGATCTCTCCTCCCGTGGGGCGGAGCAGTCCCAGGATGCACTTGATGAGGGTGGTCTTACCCCCGCCGTTGGGACCGATGATGCCGAGAAAGTCACGCTCGTAGACTTCCAGGTTGACATCGTGGAGCACAGTGCGTCCGTCGTAGGCGGCCGAAAGGCCCCGGATGGAGAGGAGGGAGGCAGAGGCTGTTCCTTCCGTATGCTTGTGGCTGTTTCTTTCTTTATCCATAGGTTGGTTGGGGTTAGTTATTATTGTCTGGGTTCACCACAGAGGACGCAGAGGACACAGAGAATATTTTCTCTTTCATATCTTAGAAGCAAGAGATTAAAACTCTGTGCCCTCTGTGTCCTCTGTGGTGAATCCTATTCTGCGCTGAGGCTTTTCGCTACGTTCAGCATCTCCTCCTCCCAGTCGTACGAAAGCGGATTGATGGGTACCACCCGTGTTCCGGTCTGCCGGGCAATGATTTCAGCGTTGCGGCGGTCGAATTCCGGCTGCACGAAGATGATCCGTACCCCTTCTTTGCGGCAGAGATCCATCAGCCCTTTCAAGTGGGCGGGTGAGGGTTCCTTACCCCCTTCCTCGATGCTGATCTGGTGTAACCCGTAGTCGCGTGCAAAGTAAGAGAGGGCCGGGTGGTAAATGATGAAGGCACGGTCGGCTCCGGGTGCCGACAACGTCCGGCGGATCAGGCTGTCCGTCTGCTCGATGCGTTGGCAGAGCGAGTCGTAGCGGGCTTTGTAGTATGCCTCGTTCTCCTTGTCGAGCACGGTGAGTGCCTTGAACGTGTTTCCGGCTATGATCAGTGCGTTGGCTGCCGAGTTCCAGATGTGCGGCTCCACGCCTCCCTCGTGGCGGTGGTCGCCGTGATCGAAGGCGGATTCAAAGATCAGGTCTACCCCTTTCGAAGTGTCGAACACCTGGATGTGGGGCGTATTGTTCATCAGCCGGTCCATCCACGAACGTTCGAAGCCGATGTATCCGATGCGCAGGTACGCCTCGCTCTCGCCCAGCGACACCAGTTGCTGCGGGGTGGGGTCGTATGTTTCGGGGCTGCTGCCTTTGGGCACCATGCTGCGTACGGTAAACTTGTCTCCGGCGATGGCTTCGGTGAAATACCGTTGCGGCTCCATGGTGACGGTGATGATCCGTTTGCCGGTACTGTCCTTTCCACGCCCGGAACAGGCGGAAAGGAGGAGCAGAAAAAGAAAAGCGAAGACGGCCGCACCTCCGGTTCCTCTCCCTGGGAAGGGGAAGGCGGGGGCGACTGTCGGCTGTTGTATTCGGTTGGTTTTCATAATGGTTATCCTTGTTATCGTTTTAGTTCACCACAGAGGACGCAGAGGGCACAGAGAGCATTTTCTCTTTCATATCTTAAAAGCAAGAGATTAAAACTCTGTGCCCTCCGTGTCCTCCGTGGTGAGAGGTATCTTCTTCGCCCTCAATATTTCCCTTTTGCCACCCGGAGGGCCCGGAAGCCGTTCCACGGTGAATCCTGCCGCCTGCAGCATCCTCCGTACCACTCCTTTGGCGCAATACGTAGTCAGTATTCCGTCCTTTTCCATCATAACGTACAGGCGGTCGAATAGTTCTTGCGTCCACATCTCCGGCTGCTTCTCCGGCGCGAAAGCGTCGAAGTAGATAAGGGAGAATAGCGGTGAATGATCAGCGATGGACGGTGAATGATCAGCGATCGGCGACGGACACTCCATGCTTGTGAAGTCTCCCTGTATCTTCCTCAGGGTGAAATGTGGAGTGATCCGCACGTCTTCTCCCCAGGGCGATGTATGGAGAGCCTTCATCCATTGCGCAGCCTGTTCGTCGCCGGTCGCCCGCCGTTCCCCGTTATTATATCCGAGCTTCTCCACCGTTTCCCACGGCAGGGGATAGAGCTCGATACCTGTATAGTGTACCTGCCTGCCCGACTTTTCCGCTTCGATCAGTGTGAGCAGTGCGTTCAGCCCCGTTCCGAACCCTATCTCGAGGATGCGGGGCGAGGGGGCGGCGGAAGTCTTCAGCCCCATGTCGATGAAGATATGCGAGGACTCCGTCAGGGCCCCTTTGACGGAATGATAATGCTCGTCCAGTTCGGGAACGAAGAGAGTGGCACTTCCGTCGGCAGTATATTCAATGATTCTTTCCATCTTTCAGTTCTTTACATAACCAGGTTCAGGGCTTCCTGCATCGCTTTCAGCAGGATGATGTAACGTATCAGTTTCCCGGCAAACATCGAAGCGGTGGTCAGCCACACGTTGCTCCGCATGAATCCTAAGGCCATCGATATCACCTCGCCGATGGCCGGCAGGAAGGCAAAGAAAGCCATCAGGGCGCCTTTCCCCCGGAGGAAACGCTGCATCTTGTCTATCTTCTCCTTCTTGACCTTGAAGTATTTCTCAATCCAGTCTACTCTGCCCAGGCGCCCCATGTAATAGCACGTCATCCCTCCGGCTGTGTTCCCTAACGAAGCGGAAATGAGGCAGAGAGCAGGGTCGAGCCCTAATTTCACCAGCCCTAACAGTACGATCTCCGAACTGAATGGGACGATGCTTCCGGCCAGCAGCGCCGAAATGAACAGGCCGGGATAACCCCAGTCAATGAGTATCTGTGAAACGGTTTCTATAAAAGCGTCCATATGTTAAAGCAGAATAAGGCGATGAGGGCAACCATCGAACCGATGAAAAAGAGGTTGGATGTCCGGCTGTTGGTCAGTACGAACAGGTGTCCCACCAGGATACTGACGCCAATCAGCAGCAGCGAAAGCAGATTCATGCTCAGGGTGGGTTGCAGCACGATGAACAGGAAGATGCAGAAGTTGAGGAAAATAAGGAAATGCAGATAAGCGCGCGTCCGTATCTTATCCTCGTATCCTGCCACGATGCAATGCACCGAGCTGACCACATACAGGATGAACAGATAGCCTAACGTGACGACTTCCCACAAACGGAAATCGTGCCCGAAGTCGATGGGCCGGAAGCTGATCAGGTTGACGAACGGCTGATAGAAAAGCGCCATTTCGTTGTGGAAGAACGCATGTCCCAGTAAGAACCAGTAAGGGACGCTCCAGCCTGTCATTGCCCCACAGAAGCTGCGGAACGTGAGCGCCTGGAAGTTGGATGCCCCCAACAGCCAGATGGGGATGAAGTACGTCAGTTGCGGAAACACGATGCTGCCCGCGCTCAGAAAGGCGAACGAGTGGAACAGGTATCCGGCGGGCCGGGGGTCCTGATAGCTCTTGAACAGGAAATAAAGCGAGATGAGAAAGGCTACGGCGGCAATGTCGCCCGCATAGAGCAGGTGCATGCCGGGACAGGCCGTGATGAGCAGAAAGTAAAGCGATGTCTGCACGGATGCCCTCATGCGGATGATGGCAAACGTATTATTCAGCTCTATCAGGAAATAACCGATGGCGGCAAAGAGCAGGAAGCTGACAATGCGGTTGGCCCATGCGGGTATGTTTACGATATCCCATAGAGAGTAGGCCGACTCTTTCGTCTCCAGTCCGGGCAGTAGAAAGGAGGTCAGCACCCAACAGGCGATACACGTAAAGATAACGACAGGCAGTGTGAATCTGCCCGCCGTTATCCGGCCTTGTAGTCTTTGGTTTCTCATTATAAATCGAAGCCGATGTCGCGGCGATAGTTCTTGTCCTTAAAGTCAATCATGTCGGCCACCTTGTAGCATTGTGCCAGTGCCCCGGCCTTGTCGTTGCCGTAAGAGCAGATGGCGAGCACGCGTCCGCCACTGGTCACCACCTGGCCGTCCTTCATGGCTGTTCCGGCGTGGAACAGGATGCTGTCCGTTGCCCGGGCTGCTTCCAGTCCGCTGATGGCGTACCCTTTCCGGTAGGCTTCAGGGTATCCTCCGCTGACCATCATCACGCAAGTGGCCGTGCGCGGGTCGATGACGAGTGACCGGGTGTCGAGGTTACCTTCGGCCACGCCTTCCAGCAATTCTACCAGGTCGCTTTGTATACGCAGCATCACGCTTTCCGTTTCGGGATCACCCATGCGGACGTTGTATTCAATCACCATCGGTTCGCCTTTTACGTTGATCAGTCCCAGGAAGATGAAGCCTTTGTAGACGATGCCTTCGGCTTTCAGTCCGTTGACGGTCGGTTCGATGATGCGGGTGCGCACCTTCTCCATAAACACCTCGTCGGCAAACGGGACGGGAGTCACGCTGCCCATGCCGCCGGTATTGAGCCCTTTGTCTCCTTCACCGATGCGTTTGTAGTCTTTGGCCACAGGCAACACCTTATAATGGTCGCCGTCCGTCAGCACAAATACGGAGCACTCGATGCCGCTCAGGAACTCTTCGATGACCACCGTTGCCGAGGCATTGCCGAACATACCGCCGAGCATCTCTTTCAGCTCTTTTTGAGCCTCTTCCAAGGTAGGCAGGATCAGTACACCTTTACCGGCGCAAAGTCCGTCTGCTTTCAGCACGTAGGGGGCTTCGAGCGTTTCGAGGAATGCCAGTCCCTCGTCCAGTGTATCGGCCGTTACGCTCCGGTAGCGGGCTGTCGGTATGTGGTGGCGCTGCATGAATTCCTTGGCGAACTCTTTGCTGCCTTCCAGCTTGGCTCCTTCCTTCGACGGGCCGATGACGGCAATCTCTTTCAGGCAGGGATTGTTCTGGAAACGGTCGTAGATACCTTCTACCAACGGGTCTTCCGGCCCTACTACAATCATGTCGATGTTCTCTTCAAGAGCGAATGCTCCTAAAGAGTCGAAATCGGTTGCTTTGATGTTTACGTTCTCGCCTACTTCAGCGGTTCCGGCATTGCCGGGCGCGATGAACAGCTTTTCTACTTTCGGGCTTTGGGCGATCTTCCATGCCAGGGCGTGTTCACGGCCGCCCGAACCTAACAGTAATATCTTCATGTCTTTTTGAGGATTTATATCTTTATAAATAGTCTTCGAAATAACGGGTTATCTTTTCATGCAGATGCACACGGTCGCGTCCCGACACATTGTGCTTGTGGCACGGATAGATGAAGAGGTCCGGATACGTGCGGGCGTCGATGCAGGCTTTCATGAACGAAAGGGTGTGTTGCGGCACGCAGGTATCGTCGTGGTCGTCATGGATAATCATCAGATGTCCCTTCAGGTTACCCGCCAGGTTTTTCAGGTTGCACTCCTTGTACCCTTTCGGGTTGCTTTGCGGAGTGTCCATGTAGCGTTCGCCGTACATCACTTCGTAATATCCCCAGTCGATGACCGGACCGCCGGCTACACCTACTTTAAAGATCTCGGGATAGCGGAGGAGGAGCGCAGTGGTCATGTGTCCGCCAAAACTCCAGCCGTGTACTCCGATGCGGTTTCCGTCGACGTAAGGGAGGCTTTTCAGGAATTCGGCTCCTTTCACCTGGTCTCTTCCCTCTTCAATGCCCAGCTGGCGGAAAGTGACGTTCTCAAAGTCGAGTCCGCGGTTGTCGCTTCCGCGTCCGTCCACGGTAAACAGGATGTAACCTTTGTTGGCCATGTAAATGTCCCAGCCGCGTGCCCCATTCTGCCAACCGTTGGTGACCATTTGTGCATGGGGGCCGCCGTATACATAGATGATGGCGGGATATTTCTTGTTCGGATCGAAGTCTGCCGGCTTGACCAGGCGGTAATACAGGTCTGTTTTGCCGTCTGCCGCTTTGATGGTACCGGTTTCGATGCTTGGCATCTTATAGCCTGCAAAGGGATCGGCTGCCGTGAGCAGGTTGACACTTTTACCGCTCTGTACGTCAAGGATATTAATGCTGCGCGGGACGCTTGGAGAACTGTACTGGTCAATCAGGTAGCGTCCCGAAGGGCTTAGTTTGCCGCTGTGCACGCCTTCGCCACTGCCCAGAGGAGTGCGTGCCCCGGTTTTGATATCCACGCGGAACAGGTTGCTCTGCAAGGGCGAGAACTCCGTGCTTGCTATGATAATCTCCTTCTTCTTGGCATCGAAACCCAGCACCTCTTTAACCAGCCATTCGCCTTCGGTCAACTGGCGGAGTTGCTTGCCGCTTGTGTCGTACAGGTAGAGGTGGCTGAAGCCGTCTTTCTGGCTCTGGTAGATAAACTTGCTGCTGTCCCAGGGCAGGAAAATAATCGGTTCCTGAGGTTCTACATACTTGTCGTTTTCCTCTTCAAAAAGAGTAGCCATCAGGTCGCCTGTCTCGGCGTTATACTGGCAGAGCTTGGCATGATTCTGGTCGCGGTTCAGTTCTATCAGATAGAGACTCTTTTCATCCGGCGCCCAGCTGATATTGGTAAAATAGCGGTCGGTCGGGTCTCCGGCATTGAGATAGATGCTTTTTCCGGTAGCAGGGTTATAGATGCCCACTTTCACCTGGTGGCTGGTCATTCCCGCCATCGGGTAACGGATGTTGTTGACTTCGGCAATAGGAGCGGTGATGTCAACCAAAGGATATTGGGCCACCATGCTTTCGTCCATGCGGTAGAAAGCGAGCAGGTTGCCCGAAGGACTCCAGAAGGTCCCTTTTTTGATTCCGAATTCTCTGCGGTGGACAGCCTGGCCGCATACGATGCCTTGCGGTTCGTTGGTTACGGCTTTGTCGTCTACATAAAGATTATTGCCGATGGTATAGGCCACATGCCCCGTTTCGGGCTGATAATCTCTGTTGACGCCTTCTTTGGGAACTGGGCGCGTACTGATAATCTCGCGGTAGTCGAAATCGTAAACAATGTATTTGTCCGGCAGACTGATCAGCATCAGGCTTTTCTTCGGCCATGGGAAGCTGACATTGTGGAAGTGTTGCAATTTACCGTGGTTGCCGGCTTCTAACGCCTTGTTTACTATATTACGGGTGGTCAGTGGTGTTTCCTTCCCGTTTTTGGGATTTATCATGAACACTACCTCTATTTCCGGTTTGATACACTCATCGCCCCACCATTGCAGGCCGAACAGATTCTCAGCAGAACGGTAGGTGGCTCCGCCCGGGATCAGGTCTTCCAAGGTCGGCGTTTTGGGTTCTTGTGCCATAACGTTTGGTATTAGTAAAGATAAGAGCATTACTAATAAAGCATTCTTTTGTTTACTGTTGATTTTCATGATTTGCTTTATCATTATTTAGATCCTTTGATTTGTACTCTGCCCAAGTTCGTCGTTCTTGACTGGATGACAGCGCTTATCCGGGCAAGGACGATGTGCTCAGGCACGAAGAGCCGGATGACAGCCGATTCATCCATTTACAGGCTTCTGTCGGGAAATAGCTTAGTCTTCCTGAGGTTTCTCGATTCTTGGCTCACGATTCCCTTTGAATTCTCTCGGTTTTCTGTCTCCATATCCCGAACTACGTTCTTCACGCGGTCTTCTTTCCCCTCTGAATCCGCCTTCTTCCCGGCGTGGCTTGAATTCTCTTCTTTCTCTTGGAGCACGTTCGCTGTTTTCATCACTGCCTTCCTGACCCTTGAATTCCTTATATTTACCGTCGAAGATCTGGTATTTGCGGAACTCACACTCCAGGGGACCATTGAATAACGGGGTTTTTATACTCGGTTTCAGTCCGATCTGGTCGAAGCATTCTTCACGGTAAGACAGTATCCATGCATCGTTTCCGACAAAAGCATGTTTGAGGCGTTCGCCGATCATATTATACAGTCCCAGAAGGTCGTTGGTCGAGATACGTTCTCCGTAAGGGGGATTGGTTATGATAATCGACTTTTCAGCCGGTTGTTCAAATTGCTGGAATGGTTGCAATTTCAGGATAATGTCTTTCGATACTCCCGCTGCCTTTACATTATGGGTTGCTATCTCATTGGCTTTCGGGTTATTGTCGTAACCATATATCTTATGGGTGAACTCACGTTCCTGGCTGTCATCGTTGTATATCCGGTCGAACAGGTCCTGATTGAAGTCTCCCCATTTTTCAAAAGCAAATTCTTTTCGGAACACTCCCGGGGCAATATTACGCGCAATTAAAGCCGCTTCGATGGGAATAGTACCCGAGCCACACATTGGGTCAATCAGGTCGCACTCGCCTTTCCATCCCGTCATTAAAACCATCCCGGCTGCCAGAACCTCGTTCAATGGAGCTTCTACAGCTTCCTGGCGATAACCTCTCCGGTGAAGTGATTCACCCGAAGAGTCGAGTGAGAGGGTACAGGTGGTCTGTGCAATGTGGATGTTCAGTAGTACATCCGGCTTGCTGATGCGTACAGAAGGACGCTTTCCGTTCAATTCGCGGAAATAGTCGACAATGGCATCTTTTACTTTGTAAGAGACGAACTTGGAATGACGGAATTCATCGCTGAATACTACTGCGTCAACGGCAAAAGTCTTGTCTACATCCAAGATCTCTTCCCAGCGAATGGCTTTGATCTGTTCGTAAACAGCGTCAGCATCTTTTGCGGTGAAGTGCTTGATGGGTTTTAGAATACGGATTGCAGTACGCAGGCAGAAATTTGCTTTGTACATCATCTCTTTGTCACCGGTAAAAGAAACCATACGGCGTCCTATTTGTACGTCGTTTGCTCCAAGTGTTGTCAATTCCCCTGCCAGTATCTCTTCCAGTCCCTGAAAGGTTTTGGCAATCATTTCAAATTGTTCGCTCATAAAATGGATAACATGCCAGTGTGTTAATGCTCCGGTTATGGACCGTGCGACCGGCGTTTTAATGTTGTTAATTATATTATTTTTTTGCTTTTGTCTGTACGATTCTGGCTCCTGCCGGTATGTTTTCGGTTACCCAAATATTACCGCCTACGGTGGCGTCACGTCCGATGGTAATCCGTCCCAGAATGGTAGCGTTGGAGTAGACGATCACATTGTCTTCCAGAATGGGGTGGCGTGGAATACCTTTAATCGGTTTGCCGTCAGCATCCAGGGGGAAGCTTCTTGCACCCAGTGTCACTCCCTGATAGAGTTTCACGTTATTGCCAATGATACTTGTGGCTCCGATCACCACACCGGTACCGTGGTCAATGGTGAAATGTGTGCCGATTCTTGCACCCGGATGTATATCGATTCCGGTTTCACTGTGTGCCATTTCGGTAATGATACGCGGAATTAGCGGTACTCCTAATTCCAGGAGTTCGTGTGCGATGCGATAGTTGCTGATCGCTTTAATGGCGGGATAGCAGAAGATCACTTCACCGAAACTTTGTGCGGCAGGGTCACCATTGTAGGCTGCTTCCACATCTGTGGCCAAAACACGACGCAGATGGGGGAGTTTACTGATGAACTTAGCCGCCAGACGAGCCGCTTCTTCACGTTTCGACTCGGTGCATTCATTGCATTGGTCACCATTGCCAAAACACAATCCGGCAAGAATTTGCTCTGTGAGCAGATTGAACAGTTTTTCTACATTGACACCGATATGGTAGTTGATAGTGCGGCTGTTGACTGTTGAGTTTCCGTAATATCCCGGGAAGAGAATGGAGCGCGCTAATTCGATAACATCGCACAATACCCGTGGCGAGGGCAATGGCTCACCGTCTTTATGTTGGTGAAACAGTCCTTTGTATGATTCGCTTTCCGATAGCTCATCGACTGTTTGTGTCAGGATGTGAGTGAAGTTCAGTGGACTCATTATGAGGCTATTCTAATTATATTGGCTACAAAGATATGAATAATTGCGCATAAAAAGTAGTTCGTTTGTTATCGAATTTAAAAAAAGGATGTATTTTTGTTGGGTATTACACGTGAAATCAAAACAATGAGGCATAAAACAAACCGGGCAATTGTATTTTTTTGTTTGTTATTACTGTTGTAGGGGGTCATTTAATTTGTTTAAAGAGGAGCAAAGAATTAATAGCATATAAAAAGCCCTATTTATCGAGGATTCGGGTGTTTTATGGAATCTTTTTTAGCTCAATATAAAAGTTCAAGAAGTATCATTTATGGTTAATCGAAAGTGCATTTTTCTTTGGAAAAAGTGCATTTATGGTTAATTTTTTAGGTGCTGTAGGGGCAAAAAGTGCATTAAACTACCATTTATGAAATATCATCCCTGCATCATCCCTGCATTTTTACCCTGCATAGAATTACTTATAAACCAGCTTGACTTATACCCAAATTAATTATATTTGTAACCTATAAAGTAAAGTTGTAATCTAAATATAAAAATGATGGGAAAAATAACAGTGAAACATTATCTAAATGTGAATTTGAAACCGTATATTGTGAAAGGGGAAAATTACTATAGTATGTATATAATGGTTATAGTAAATCGAAAAAGTACTAAGGTAAAATCAATCAGTTTTGAGGAACTTTATACAGAAAAAGACTTTGAAGATATCCAAAATGAAGATAATGATTTATTAAATCAAGAGAATACCGTAATAGAAAATATATGTGGGTTAATACAAGAAGTATTTAGAGGATTTGATGTTACTATGTTTTCTTCATATTACTCTTTGATGAAAGAGATGTTTATTGATGATGTTGATTTTGAGGAATCCTTTAATATTTTGGATAAAAAAAAGAATGTTATTGGATTGGATATTTCATCATTCGTATATGGGGATTTCTCTTTAGGAGTGAATAAAACTCATGGAATGGATTTATTTACTTGGTATTCGGACACTGGCCAAAAGAAATTGCTTTCTTTCTTAAAAGAAGAAAGAGTTACGTGTAACTTGCAAGACCTAATTTATCAATTAAATAAAATGGTATTTTTAGGTTCAATGGAAGTTTTCTCTAAAAAATTGTGTGAATCTAAAAAAGGAAGAGATTTGTTTGATAAATATTCCGATACAATAGAAAATGACTATTGGAGATATTGCGGAGAATTAGAGAAACTATATAATAGAGATAATTAAATATCTAAAAATCAAGGCGTAAACAATCGCCTTTTTTTTATTATAAAAATGTTTGCATAAATTATAGAAACATTTACCTTAAAATGTTTGCTTGTTTTATGCAAACATTTTATATTTGCAGCCATTAACGAAAGATTCACAAATAAAAGGCGTTTGTTATGGCTTTATCATTAGAAGATAGAAAATTTATTAAATTAGGTTTGCCTCATGGAGCGCAAACGGAAATAGCAAACCAGTTGCATGTTACAAGGATGGCTATAAATCAATACCTCAATGGAAAGATTTATAGCAAACGCATTGAAGAGGCAGTCATAGAGAAATATGAGTTAGAAAAGAGACGCCGTGAAGAACTAAGAAAACGTATTTATGAATGAGATTAGGAAAAATAGAGATGACATCTATTTATCTTATGATTATTTGATAAATAGCGGAATTAGTCGGAAAACAATTGAATTTTGGTCTATCAGAAACCGGTCCATCGTTATCCACGAAAACAACCGTGCCTTTGTTCTCTACGACTCTATTCCTTCGCCTACCCGCTCGAAGCTTCCCAGCCGTGAGACCTTGTTGGAGCTCTACAAGGCTTCTCAAATCGACGAACTCACCCAACAATACTTCCGTGAAATGGAGTACGCCCAAAGCCGTAACTTCGTCAAATACGTGGAGATGTACCGTGAATTCGGTGTAAAGCATGACCGTGTTACCGACTACGCCAAAAAGCACGCCGTTTGGGAGGTGATTTTGGAGCATTATTCGGAAGACTGCCTGCATGACCGCCGGGAAATCCACCGGGCATACAATATGCTTTATCCCGACCAATACGTATGCGGTTCCATGGGCAGAGCCATCAGGATAGCACGTGCGGAAGGTATTCCGGCTATTCTGGTAAGGCGGCCGGGTAGCGGACGCCCCAGAGGGTACGATGAGGTGACGGATCTATGGGTGATGCAGGCTTTGAGCTCCGGAAAGAAATACAGTAGTACTAAAATACATAAACTGGTATCTGAACTTTGCCAGGAGTCCGGACGGAAACCTCTATCACTCAGCAGCATAAAAAGGAGAATTGAGGCATTAAGGCCTATTGTAAATGACGGTCGCATAGGAAAAGACCCCCATTTCTACAAGAAACTGCCTTACCAGGGGATTAAAAAGGCTGTGCATTCGAATGACCAATGGCAGATTGACGGCTGGCGTTTGCCTTTTTACATGAAAGGCTTTGCCACGCTTACCCTTTTCTGGGTATTGGACGCATGCAGCGGAAAGGTGGTAGGCTACCATATAGACAGTACGGAGAATACGGAAACCATCCTCAAGGGCATTGAGAACGCCGTTACCGATACCGGGTGCCTTCCCTTTGAAATCGTATCCGACAATCACTCCATGAACAAGACCAGGGAGGCCGCCTATTTCAAGGAAACCATCGGCAAATTAGGTTGCCAATGGAACGTATCCCAGAACCCCCGCCGCAAAGCCGTGGTAGAACGCAGTTTTAAGGTCTTTGGCGAGCAGTTTTGCAAAGATGAGTACGGTTACTTGGGTGAGGGTATTCTTTCGAAGAATCCGGACGGAAAACCCTCACAGGAGTTGATAGACAGATATACCCGGGAAGGCGGCTGGTTGACAGCCGAACAAATCAAGCTGGTGGCCATCAAACTGGTGGAAGCATACAATAACCGAAAGGACAAAGAGGGTAAAACCCCTGTTATCAGGTATGAGGAAAACAAGCAGCCGGACTCTATCCGGGTGGACAAGCTCGATTGCCTGCGCATGTTCGTGCGTGAGTCGGAGTACACCATAAGACGCGGACAAATAAACATCGAGCGCGCCGGGGCGGTCTATGAATTCCAACTCAATAAAGACCAGTACCTGAGCCTGAATGACAAGAGGGTACGTGTCCGCTACAGTGATTTTGAGGAAATTTACCTTTTTGACATAGAGACGGACGAGGCTCTCGGAAGCGTGCCCCGCAAGCAGTACACCCATGGGGCTGTGGCCAACCAGACGGAAGAAGACCGGATGAAGTTTTTCAAGCACAAAGGCCGCTTAAAAGGTATCCAGACAGGGATGAAAAAACGGCAGGCCGATATTTTCCGGCGTGCCGAGTCCATCGACCCCGATGCCGCTTACCGGATGAATGCCAAGCTCACGCCGAAGAACGTGGTCGAGATATTCAGACAGGACGGAGAACTCCGCAAACTGGCTGAACGACAAGGCATTGATATAAACACCGTTCCCGACATGCCCGTATTTTGTGAGTCCAACACCATAGATCCCGACAAGGAACGTCAAAGGAGGGATAAACGGCGGGAACAGCCCGTCATGGCAACGCAGGAAGAAATAGACAATTTCAACCTAAATGATTATTTATTAGACGATTGAGAGAATAAACAATAAAAAAAGCCCTGCGCTACAGTAAATAACACAGGGCTGTAACCATCCATAAAGACACATATTATGATTACAATTCAAAATGAATGCACAAATTTACCGGAAAAATCCGAGATTAAAAAGGCCGTTAACAATTATTGTTCAGAAAGAGGCATCAGTAAGAACGATTTGGCGATCAAATCGGGTATCAGTGACTCCACGCTGTGCAACCTGGAGAATGAACGCTGGAACAGCCTTTCCAATGCCATGTTATTGAGGATATGGAATTTCGTGACGTTCAACAACGTGGAGAACCTTTGCTCAACGGCCGACTTTGTCTCTACTTTCAAGCTTTGCGACAAAGCCCGCAAATACCATTTCATGGTAGGGCTTACGGCGGATACCGGGATGGGTAAGACAACGGCCGTAACGGCCTATGCAAGGCAAAGGAACGTGTTTTACCTCTGTTATGACAAAACCATGAATCCCAGGCAGTTCTTTGTCCGCCTGCTGCGTGAGCTGGCCTATCCCTTTGACGGTAACATGAACGAGATGATCAGCCGTGCGGCCGATGAATTGAACCGCCTGGACAGTCCCCTGCTTATCATAGACGAAGCGGGAAAACTGAACCATACAATGATCCTTTACCTGCACGTGCTGCGTGACAAGACACGTTCCAATTGTGGTATAGTATTGGCCGGAATGCCGTATTTCAAAACCAACATGCAGCATTATGCCGACCGGGAGAAAGAAGGGTACGCCGAGTTCCTGCGGCGTATCAATATCTGGCAGGCATTCGGTGGGCTGAGCGGGAAGGAAGTAGAGGAAATCTGCAAGAAAAACGGCGTTACCGACCCGGGCAGGATAAAGGAGCTCAAGCGTATAAGACGTTTCGGGGACTTGATGAATGAGATTTATTTGGATAAGATTATGAAAGGGGAGTTGTGATGGATACTAATTGGATAGCAACAGAATCTTATTCAAACATCAATCAAATATTATTATAACGCCAATAAATAACTCTAAATAATATACTATTATGGTACGGTTAGAAGAAAATAAAATTATCATAGAGATAGCTTCCGAAAACCCTTGTGAAGACTTCCAACTCTTAAACAATGCTCTGGCAGAATGTATCGTCAGTTGTCTTTTAAGCGATTATTTTTCAAATGAAAAAGTTGCTGAGGTCGTTAATCTTCAAAAAGAGATGCAGCCCACACATGAACAAATAAAAAAAACTTATGGATTACAAAAGTAAAACAATCACCCCCGCCCAACTCAAGAAGATACAAACCATGTTTACCCGTATCGGCTTTGAGAAAGAGGATAAAATGAATCTTATCGGGCGGCTTACCGATGGCAGGGCTACCAGTACAAAGGATATAACCTTTGATGAAGCCGCCCGGCTGATAAACCACCTTACAGGCAAGTCAGAGCCCCAAAGGACTTCCGGATGGCGAGAAAACCAGGAGGAAGCCCGCAAGGTGGTAAGTTGCATTTATCGCATCGCCTACGATATAGGCATGTGTTACGGTGACACCCCCGAAGACAAACTGATGAATTGCGCCAAAATCAACAGGTTTTGCCGGGAACGGGGCACAGTGAAGAAAAATATCAGCCAGATGACGCTACAGGAGCTTAGAAAGACCCGCAGGCAATTCGAATCCATACTCCGCAAATCTCTGGACAATTCGGTAAAACAATTGATAAAGAATACAATAAACCAAAAAGTTACATTAAAATGAAAGAATTTCTATTAAGTGATGAAAGCCTGAACAGCCACGGGTTTATAGTCAGGACAAAAGGGATAAACATGGAACGTTTCAGGAGGAATCCGGTCATGTTTGTCAACCATCAACGGGATAAGGGAGTGGCGGGACGCTGGGAAAACCTGCGTATACAGGGCAATAAGGTATACGGCACACCCGTTTTTGATGATGCCCATGAGCCCGGAAAAACGGCTAAGGAGCAGGTGGAAGCCGGATTTATGAACGGGGCGAGTATAGGCGTACGAAACGTACGCATGGAGTTTGTGAACGGAGTGGAAACCGTTGTGGAATGTGAGCTTTTCGAAGTGTCCGTCTGTGACATCCCAAGCAATAAAAATACAATCCAGCTTTATTATCAGGATAAAGGCGTGGATTTAACAACCTATAAACAATTATCATTAAGTAACCGAACAATGGAACAAGATTTTCAGCTTGTATTGCAAGCTTTGTCCTTACCCAAGGACGCCACCATGACAGATGTATTGTCATCGGTCAATCTCTTAGTCAGAAATCACGGTAAAACCCCACAGACCGAGCTTACCCTGGCTGTGGAAGACGGGATTATTACCGATGAAGAGTCACGGGAATTACTGAACCTGTGTGACGGTAACCCCGGAAAGTTGGAGAAATACCTGCAAAGGAAGCGGGTGGACTATGAATTGCAGGTAGAGAAAGAGTATGAGGAGCTTTTAAACGAGACCCTGCTCCGTTTCGATCCGGTAATGTACTGGGACGGTAGCCTGAAAAGACTCGCCATGAAGGACTTCAAAAGCTTCAAACGCATGCTTTTGTCGGGTATTACAGAACCTGTTATCAATGAGGACAGGAATATGGACACCTCCCAGGGATTAAGGACGCTGGACGATTACCGCAAGCACGCCCCACACCTGCTGAAAGATAATCCGACATTGTACCGGAGACTGATTGAAAAAGAAGAGCAGGCCCAGAAGAGTTACAGCCCCCGTGGCAAATACAATTATTAACCCAATAATAAATCAATCAATTATGGCAACTTTAAACAAACAAGTTTGGATTAAACAGATTCTGGAAGGCTTTTATCCGGATTCATCTTTTCTCAAATACCCGAAAGATTTATCATCACTGGTAGACAATGACGCCATCAACCTGACCGAAGCGGGGGTGGATCCCAATGTACTGATTAACAACACCACCTATCCGATCAACACTCACAGCCGGGTGGATAAGGCCATACAAATAGAGCTGGACAGGTTTGAAACAGAAAATACGATTGTGCGCCGCCCGGAAGTGATAGAGTATGCGTATGACCAGTTGGAAAGCGTAATACGGGGGCACAGGGCTATATTGATGGCACGTACGGCGGAAAAAGCGGCACACGCCTATGCCCCGCAGGAAGACACCCAGTACACTCCGGTGATTAAAACCACGGGAGAGGCGGACGGAACACGCAAACGGTTGTCCTACAAAGATATTATCATGCTAAAAAGCCGCTTTGACGTAGCGGAAATACCTTTGGAGGATCGTGTATTGGTACTGACCCCCGACCACGTAACGGATTTACTGCTGGAAGATATCAAGCTGTTCAAGAACCTGACAGACCTAAAAGACGGTAAGCCTTTCAATTTTGCGGGCTTTTCAATTTTGCAGTTCTCCAGACCTCCCCGCTATACGCTTAAGGGTGACAAGTACGAAAAGGCCGCTTTTGGAAAGGAGACCCAGACAGACAAGCCCGCCTCCTTCGCTTTCCAGGCTTCGGAAGTGATGAAAGCGGACGGGAACCTTTATCTGTACAAGAGGGAGGACGATCCGGAACAACGGGGAACGATCATAGGCTTTGACAAGCGGTTTATAGCCTTTACCTTCAGGGATAAAGGCGTGGGGGCGATAGTCAGTGACTAAAGTTTCCAACCCTTGAAACAAGAGAGTACATTAGCCGGTGTACTCTCTTTATATTTACGGAATCCGGTGTATCTTTACGCTGTAAAACAATAGACGATGTCATACAAGAACCTGAACAAGCTTAAAAGAATCATAGAAATACAGAATCTGACAATCGAGCATACCCAAAAGGGATGCACGCAGAAATGGGTCTATGATAACATTATATTTCCAAGATTCTATATCAGTCTGTCTACGTATTATTCTTATCTGGGCTATAATGCAAAGGTGGAGCTTAAAAAGCTTGCCACCACAAATGGGAAGTGATTCGAATATACAGGTAAGCCCCCTGTAAGCGGAGGGTGGGCGACCGGGGCATATATCCGGCTGCCCACCCTTTTATCTTGCCTAAAATAACATAAACATTTTTTTTGAACCAAAGAGGAAAAGGAAAACAAATATTTTGAGCTAAAGAGGATAAGTTTTTCGGTCACTTACACTGTTAACGGGCTGTAAACAAAACACAAGCCATTCTGATTTAGCTTTTCCGGGCATGAGTCCGGACTCTGTGGAACGGTGCGCCCAGGATTCATTGTTTACCAATACTCAATATTCACGTCATCTGTTGCGACAAGCCTTGTCGGGCACCTCTGACAGCCTATCCTATTACCGGCTTTTATCATTCTATTCCAAATCTTATTTTGTTACGGCGGATTTTGATTCAATCCTGTATTATAATCAGTTTATTAAGCGTTTTTGCGACAGGGTTACACCTTCACCGGAGGTACATGATTTGCTTTCTACCGTTTATAATATAGAGGGTAACGTTCTGATGCAGCGTACTCAGCCCGACTCTGCAATCATCTCCTATGAAAAAGCATACAAAGAAAGGTTACAGGGAAAGGAGCCGGACTATCTGCCGGACTTATGCATAAATCTGGCTGATGCCAATGTTCATAAAGGAGATTATACGTATGCTGCGTATTACTATCGCCGGGCCTTGTTTCTTTGCGATTCCCTCGGATTACCGGATCGTAATAAGTTTCCGGTTTACTATGGTCTCGGACAGACATACATGGAATTGCGCGACTTTGAACTTTCCAATCATTATTATGAGTTGGCCGGGGCTTTTTTTGACCGTATGAGCGTTTCTGAGAAATGGACTTATCTGAATAACCGGGGAAATCATTTTTATTATAAGAAAGATTACCCCCAGGCTGTCTGTTACATCAGTCGTGCATTGGATGTGGTAGAGTCTTATCCGCAAATGGTTTTTGAGCAGAATCTTTGTAAGGCAAATCTCGGTGAGCTTTATGTGATAACCAATAAACTGGACTCAGCGCAACTATATCTGGACGAAAGTTATAGGTTCTTCTCCGAAATCGGGAATCAATCGGCACTCTATTACATAGAGACACAAATGATTGAGCTTGCACTTAAAAAGGGGAATGTGGCTCTTGCCGGACAAATTATCAAACGCTCGGCCAATTATGGACATATAGATGCCAATATGATAAACATACGTAATCACTACCTTCAGCATTATTACGAACGGGTAGGGGATTATAAAAAGGCTTATGAATATCAGAAATACGATCTTCAACTTAATGATTCTATTCGCAATGAACGGGTTCGTACTCGCGTTGCAGAATTGGATATGCGTTATCGGCAGGATACGATTGTGATGCGTAGAGAGTTGGTGATTGAGAAACAAAGAGGGGAGATGAAGGAACTGAAACTGACAGCATATCTATGGGCTTTGGTTTGTATTGTATCTGTTGTCGTGGCAGGATGTATTTATTGGTATATGAAGAAGAAGCGTATGTTTCTTCAGGAACGGCATATCAATCAGATCGGGCGTCTTCGCATGGAGAATATTCGAAACCGTATTTCACCCCATTTTACATTTAATGTGCTGAATCGTGAGATTAGTCAGTTTAAGGGTGACGGGGCTTTGTGTGATGATCTTACGGAGCTGGTCAGGCTGCTTCGTAAGAGTTTGGAGTTTACGGAGAAACTTAGCGTTTCTCTTTATGATGAACTGGAATTTGTGAAAACCTATATTCGTCTGGAGCAGGGACGGCTCGGAGATGATTTTTCAATGGATATAAAGATCGAAGGGGGCTTGGATATTCAACAAGTGATCATCCCCTCAATGATTGTACAGATACCGGTAGAGAATGCGTTAAAACATGGGCTGTCCGGAATCGAAGGTTTAAAGTCGCTCCGCATATCAGTCTGCCGGAGAGGCAATGGTATACTGGTTGATATTTGTGATAATGGGCGTGGATATTCACCACAAACTATGTCATCTGCGCGTGGGACAGGAACAGGGTTGAAGGTACTTTATCAGACCATTCAGCTATTGAATGATAAAAATCGAGAGAAGATATGTTTCGAGATAAAAAATCTGGCGAATAATGGGCAGACCGGAACACAGGTTTTAGTCTATATACCATTTGGCTATTCTTACAATTTATAAAGATAGGAAATATGTATAAGGTGATTATTATAGATGATGAGAAGGCTGCTATTGAGGCTTTGCGTCGGGATCTGGAAATGCAGGCTGATCTGGAGATAAAAGGGACAGCCGGCAATGGGGCAAAAGGGAAGAAGCTTATCATGGATATACATCCTGACCTTTTGTTCCTGGATATAGAATTGCCTGATATTCAAGGAATCCGTTTGCTTAGTGAGATTCGTGAGCAGGTCTTGTGGGACATGAAAGTCGTTTTCTATACTGCTTATGATAAATATTTGCTGCAGGCTCTGCGTGAGTCAGCCTTCGATTATTTGCTGAAACCTTATGATACTGAAGAACTGAACTTGATTATTGAGCGTTACCGTAAAACAATGGCTGCTGCCCAACCCATTCCCTCTTTCTCTTCTGCTGTCGGCACTTTAATTCCCGGTAGGGATCTATTTATGATCAGTACAGTGACAGGTTTCAGATTTCTCCGTCTTGAAGAAATAGGATATTTTGAATATTTGAAAGATAAGCGCTTGTGGCAAGTGGAGCTTTTTAATCAAACAAAGCTTTGTTTGAAGAAAAATACAACGGCTGGGGATATAACCGGTTACTCCGATGCATTCGTACAGATCAGCCAGTCGGCTATAATCAACATCAATTATTTGGCAATGATTAAAAGTAAGCAGTGCCTGCTTTATCCTCCTTTTAGTGATAAAGAGGACTTAGTTATTTCACGGGGATTTTTGAAGGAGTTGCAAGAACGCTTCTGTATAATTTAAGGTTTTTCTGTCAGATAAGCTTTTATTTTGCCATTTATACCTTGTCTGCAACCATATATCCTATTTTTAGATAAAGAGGAGTTGTTGTACTCTCTCTTTGCTTGTATCTTTGTGAGGTACGATTACTCTTAAAAAATACTGAGATGAACAGTATTAAACAATTAAACAATTCTCTTGATAGTTAACTGGTTGGGTAAAGCCGGAGCTTTTTGTGAAAAAACTCCGGCTATTTTGTCGGGGTACTTTTAAAGGTCATTTCTTTGATTTACTCTTTTATGTTTCACGTGACACAAAAAAAAGACCGAAGCTACTGCAACGGTCTTTTCAGAGTATGTATTGTGTTAGATCTTTAAGAGAGTAAAGTATTGGAGAACTATAGATTAGGGTTATCCATTGTAACAGTCATTTCCGGAGCCAGTATAAATTCTTGTTTCCGGTTATTCCATTTATAATAGTTTGTAGTAACAGTTTTGCCTTCGTATGTATAGCGAACGAGCAGATCATTTTCCCAGTTATTTTTATAGCTGTTCCATTTCATGGTCTGACTTTCAATCATACGTTTATTGGTATCGTATTTATAGTTGTATTTCATGTAATTGGCCAAAGAAGAACCTTCCATTTTATAAACGGTTTGTCCTACAAGCATGCCGTTTTCTTCTTCAGAGTTATAAATAAGATTGTTATCATAGTTCCGTGCACAAACTGTAATGCTGCTTACTAAAAGAACTGCTGATAATACTGCTGTTTTTAAAAATCCTGTTGTTTTCATGATATCTGTTTTTAAGTCTTTGAATTGTCAAATTTCCAATGTTAGTTGGTTTTAACGGCGACAAAGTTACATATAAAACGGATATAAATGCATAAAACCCGAAGTTTTTTATCATATTGTCAATTGTTGGCTTCCGGTTGAGATTACTTTTTGATCCATTTAATAGAAAAAAGATATCCGGCAGGTAGTTTGCCGGATATTTATATAAACAGTAAGTATTTTTAGATGCTTTTTAAGTAGCTTTCTGAATGAATGGTTAATGATTGTTATCAATGTGCTTGCAGCCAGTTTGTACCCCATCCGCAATCTGCTTTTAAAGGGACATGCATACGATAGGCTTTCTCCATTTCTTCAATAACCACTTGCTCTACTATCTCTTTTTCTTTTACCGGTACACTGAAGTTCAGTTCATCGTGTACTTGCAAAATCATTTTAGCTTTCAAGCCTTCAGCTTTAAAACGTTCATAAATACGGGCCATAGCAACTTTGATTATGTCCGCTGCACTTCCCTGTATCGGAGCATTGATTGCATTGCGTTCTGCATATCCCCGCACTACCGCATTGCGTGAGTTGATATCCGGCAGGAAGCGTTTGCGATGGAAAATGGTTTCAACATAGCCGTGTTCACGCGCCACTTGAATACTTTTGTCCATGTAGGCTTTTACTTGCGGATAAGTTTCAAAATAACCGTCTATCAGTTCTTTGGCTTCTTTGCGGTCTACATTCATACGTTCGGCCAAACCGAAAACGGAAATACCATAAATGATGCCGAAGTTGGCAGTCTTGGCCTTACGCCGCATGTCTGCAGTTACCTCCTTTATATCTACTTTATAGATCTTAGCCGCTGTAGCAGCATGAATATCATAGCCGCTGAGAAAAGCATCAATCATGTTTTTATCTTTGCTCAAGTGCGCCATTATACGTAATTCAATCTGTGAATAGTCGGCGGAAAAGAAGCTGCAACCGTCATCGGGAATAAAGGCTTTACGGATTTCTTTGCCATCTTCGTCCCGGATCGGAATGTTTTGCAGATTAGGGTTACTGGAACTGAGTCTTCCTGTTGCAGTAACAGTTTGATTGAATGAGGTATGTATGCGGCCTGTTCTTGGATTGATCAGTTGTGGAAGAGCATCAATGTAAGTGCTTAATAGTTTCTTTAGCCCTCGGTATTCCAGTATTTTACCGATAACATCATGTTTGTTGCGTAAGCTTTCTAAGACCTCTTCTGAGGTGACGTACTGTCCGGTCTTTGTTTTTTTAGCTTTTTCTACTATTTTCAATTTATCGAACAGTATTTCTCCTACCTGTTTGGGGGATGCAATGTTGAATTCTTCTCCGGCGAGGTTATAGATCTCTTTTTCGATACTCTGTAATCTTGTGGTGAAGTACTCTGACGATTGTTTCAATGCTTCCGTATCTAAACGGACTCCGTTGCTTTCGATATTGACAAGAACGGGAACAAGAGGCATTTCTATTTCATAAAATAATTTCTCAGCATCATTCTTCTTTAATTCCTGTTCCAGGATATTTTTTAGCTTAAGCGTGACATCTGCATCTTCACAGGCATACAGATAAACATCTTTGGGAGAGAGGTCGCGCATGTTTTTTTGTCCTTTTCCTCTCGGCCCAATTAACTCTTCAATATGGATCGTCTGATAATGCAGGTAGATTTCTGCCAGATAGTCCATGTTATGCCGAAGCTCCGGTTGGAGTACATAATGTGCCACCATGGTATCAAAGAGTCTGCCTCGGATTTCAATGCCATAGTTCTGAAGAACGAGCATATCATACTTTATGTTTTGTCCAACCTTGAGTGACTTATCGTTTTTGAAAACAGATTCAAATTCCTGAACGATTTTAGTCGCTTCTTCTCGTCCCGCTGGTACCGGAATATAAAATGCCTGATTTTCGGCGATACTAAAGCTCATTCCGACCAACTCTGCATCCATCGGATCTGTTCCGGTTGTTTCCGTATCTAACGCAAGAATTTCTGATGTCAGCAATTTTTTAATTATTTCCTGTCTTTTTGATTCAGTATCAATGAGTTGATAGTCGTAGGTTAATGAATTTAAGCTTTCCAGATTTGATTTTTTCTCTTCAGTTGGAGTGTCGGGCGTAAATTCTTCGAATAGATTACCTTGAATGGGACTATTTTCTTGACTAAACAGTGGTCCGGCAGGAGAGGGGGACGGTGATGATTCTTTTTTGAATATCCGTTCCATCAATGTACGAAATTCCAGCTCCTCAAAGATTTTGCGGAGTGCTTCTTCGTCTGCTTGTTCGCGGACAAGTGAATTCATGTCGAGTTGGATCGGTACATCTATTTTAATTGTTGCCAGGAACTTTGAGAAAATGATCATTTCCCGGTTCGTTTCAACTTTTGTCTTCAATGCTCCCTTCAACTGATCGGTATGTTCAAGGAGATTTTCAATGCTGCCAAACTCAGCAATTAATTTCTGAGCTGTTTTTTCTCCTACTCCCGGGCATCCCGGAATATTATCGGAGGAGTCACCCATCAGTCCGAGCATATCGATAACCTGTGCCGGAGATTGGATATCGAATTTAGCTTTTACTTGTTCTATCCCCATTACCTCAAATTCTTTATCTCCATATTTGGGGCGATACATGAATACATGATCTGTTACCAGTTGACCATAATCTTTGTCGGGAGTCATCATGTAAGTGGTGATACCCTGTTTCCCGGCTTCTGTTGCCAAAGTCCCGATTACGTCATCTGCTTCGTATCCCGACACTTCGAGGATGGGAATTCGGTAAGCTCTGATGATATCTTTTATAATAGGTACGGAAAGGCGGATTGCTTCCGGAGTTTCTTCGCGTTGGGCTTTGTATTGCTCAAAAGCTTCGTGGCGGAACGTGGGGCCTGATGGGTCGAATGCAACTCCGATGTGAGTGGGGTTCTCTTTCTTCAATACTTCTTCCAGAGTGTTAACGAATCCCAGTATGGCCGATGTATTAAATCCCTTGGAATTAATGCGGGGATTTTTTATGAACGCATAGTACGCCCGATATATAAGAGCATAAGCATCTAAGAGGAACAGTTTGCTGTTTTGATTCATATTTTTCAGTTTTTTCATGGTAAAAGTACAAAAAAATACCGTATTAACCGTTTTATTATTACTTTTGTGCTCAAATAGTGTGTGCATGGATAGCTTATCTTTAATAAAGTCCCCGATTACTACGGAGCTGGAAGATTTCAAAAATCTGTTTGATAGTTCTCTGTCCAGTTCAAATCTTTTGCTTAATAATGTGATTGCTCACATCCGGCAGAGGAATGGTAAGATGATGCGCCCTATTCTTGTGTTGCTTGTAGCAAAGCTTTATGGAGAAATAAAGCCTGCTACTTTACATGCAGCTGTATCCCTTGAACTTCTTCATACGGCAAGTCTGGTGCATGATGATGTAGTGGACGAAAGCACGGAACGTCGTGGTCAACTGTCAGTAAATGCCATTTTTAATAATAAAGTAGCGGTATTGGTGGGGGATTTTCTTTTGGCAACGAGTCTGGTACATGCCGAGCGCACTCGCAACCATGATATTATCGGTGTGGTAGCATGTTTAGGACAAGATCTGGCAGAAGGAGAAATACTGCAACTTTCCAATGTCAGTAACCGGGAATATTCCGAAACGATTTATTTTGATGTTATCCGCAAGAAGACAGCTGCTCTTTTTGCAGCATGTACCAAGGCTGCAGCGCTTTCGGTAGAAATAACCGATGAAAAGGCTGAATTTGCGCGTCTTTTTGGCGAAAATATTGGAATCTGCTTCCAGATAAAAGATGATATTTTCGATTATTTTGAGAGTAAAGAGATTGGTAAACCTACCGGAAACGATATGCTGGAGGGTAAGTTGACTTTACCAGCATTGTATGTACTTAATACTACTAATGATGCATGGGCGCAGGAAATGGCTCTCAAAGTGAAGGATGGTACGGCTACAGTAGACGAAATAGCCCGTTTGATTGAGTTTATCAAACAAAACGGAGGGATAGAGTATGCCATAAAAGTAATGTACGAATATAAAAAACGCGCTCTTGATTTATTGCGTATACTCCCGGATTCGGTAGTAAAGACTGCCCTGATTACATATGTGGATTATGTCGTTGATCGAGATAAATAACTTTTTTATTTCAGTGTTCTTTTTTTCCATGGGCTTTCTTCATCTTCTGTCGCTTTTCGGTAGAGGCTAATATTTCTTTCCTGTTTTTCTTTTTCAGAAGCCTCCATTGCTTGTCCCAAAAGGAAACTTTTTCCTACTTCAGTCCAATTGCTAAAAGCTTGCATACATTGTTGGCCCGCCGAACAAATATAATTCCACGCAAGGTCTTCATTAATATATCCGGTATCATAGGCTATCCGTACCAGGCATACCATTCTTCCCATATCCCATGCTAATACCCCTTTTTTTAAGTCTTCTTCTTTGATTTCAACAGCCTGACCAGCTTTTGTACAAGTGATAAAATTGTGTAGGTTGTTGCATTTTCGTATGAAAAGTTCAATGCCGAAAAAACGCTCCCGTAGTTTTTCCTCCAGTTCTTTGGGAGCATATTCTGACAGTAGAAAGGGTAGGAGAATACTGAATGAAGTACGGTCGCCTTCATCATGCAGGAAGTGAATCATTTCAATAACAGCCGTTTCGTTTTTGATTCTTGGACTTCTCTGAAGAAGTTTAGAGAGGGTTTCTTGGTTTGCTCCTGTTGTCAGACTATCTACATAGAAATGCTCTTGCAGACTTGGAATCAGACTGATAAATAATCCGGTTTCCTTTGCCTTGTCTAAACTCTCCCTTTGTTGGTTCCGGTTGAATTGTTGAAATAATGCCTGTTCTGTCATACTCTTGTTTATTTTAATTCTTTGTTAACCGAAAAGCGTGAGAACTGTTGCTCTGTATCTTTCCTGGGGCTTCGGCAAGCCGTTATGATGATACAAGCAACAGTCTCACGCTCCGTTCGATATATAACAAGAGTATATACGTGAAGGTGCGTGAGACCCGTTTGCTTATTACCTTTCATAACATGAATTTTGCCGAATTCCAGGAAAAAGATAATAATTGAAACGTTCTCTAATACAATGATTTAGCCTATTCTCTGTGGGCTAATATCAACGCAAAGATAGAAAAATCTTCTGACTTCTCTATAGGTAACTTTAGTTTTTCTTAAATAAAAATACCGTGTCACCCCACATTAATAAAGGGGACGACACGGCATGACATATTTGATTGCTAATGTAGCCTTTAGAAGAATTTTAGTTCTTCGCCTTTGATTTCAGACAGGAGCAGATTTGCCAAACGACTGGTTCCCAAACGGAACAGTTTGTTACTAAGCCATTCTTCACCTAATATCTCTTTTACAATGGTATAATAAATCAAGGCATCATTTACGCTGTTAATGCCGCCGGCCGGCTTAAAACCTATTTTATTTCCGGTTTGTTCGTGGTATTCTTTGATGGCCTGGCACATTACATAAGCTGCTTCCGGAGTTGCTGCCGGTTGCTGTTTTCCGGTGGATGTTTTGATGAAATCGGCTCCGGAATACATCGATAGGATAGAAGCTTTTTTAATGTTAGAGGCAGTCTTTAGAGCACCTGTTTCAAGGATTACTTTCAGATGATGTTCTTTGCAAGTTTCCTTTAGCTCCATAATTTCTTCACACATCGTTTCGTAGTCACCGTTTAGAAATGCCCCTACAGGAATCACGATATCTATTTCGTCGGCTCCGTCAGCTACTGCCATTGCGGTTTCTGCTATCTTTATTTCAGTAAATGTTTGCGAAGAGGGGAATCCTCCTGATACGCAAGCGATATTTACACCTTCCACCTCGAGTGTATCTTTTACCACCTGTGCAAAATTAGGATATACACAGATTGCCGCAACGTTCTTCAGATCAGGAAATTCATTATCGAACTGATTCACTTTTTCAGTGAATCTCATGACACTTTCATCGCTGTCTGTCGTATTGAGTGTGGTCAGATCAATACAGTTGAAAAGGAATTTTTTTACCTCCTCCGTATTGTTCTCCGGTACTTTTTTATCAATTAATGCTGCAACTTGAGCCTGTACGTCAGCATCGTTCAGTTGCGTGTTGTACTTAGCCAAAGCGGTCAGGTACTTGTCTTGAGGAGTATCATTCATTTCCATGTTCTCTCAGTTTTGGATTGTTGATATGTCTTTTATTATCTCTTTGAGTTTTCTTTTCCAGATTTCGTGCAAATGCCTCTGTGAGGTTTACGCCGGTTTGGTTCGCGATACACAGGAGCACCCAGAGTACGTCTGTTATTTCATCACTGATGTTGTCTTTTTCGCCTTCCTTAAAAGATTGATCGCCATATTTGCGAGCCATAATGCGGGCCAATTCGCCTACTTCTTCCGTGAGAACAGCCATATTGGTCAGTTCGCTGAAATAACGTACACCGTATTCGTGTATCCACGAATCGACGGCTTTCTGTGCTTCTTCTAATGTCATTATTCCTTGTTTTTGGTATCAATACAAATAGTTACAGGCCCATCGTTCAATAATTCTACTTTCATATCGGCTCCGAATTCTCCTGTTCCCACTTCCTTCCCTAATGCACAACTCAAATCTTTGCAGAATTGTTCATAAAGCGGGATTGATATTTCCGGTTTGGCGGCCTTAATATAGGATGGACGATTTCCTTTTTTTGTAGATGCGTGTAGTGTAAACTGACTGATTACCAATATATCACCTCCTGCATCTAAGATTGATTTATTCATAACTCCGTTTTCGTCATCAAAGATGCGGAGATTTACGATTTTCTTGCACAGCCAGTCAATATCCTCCTGTCCGTCCGTATCTTCAATACCTGTCAGAATCATCATTCCTTCCCGAATTGCGGATTTACAGTGTCCGTCAATTGTGACTGAAGCGTGGCTGACGCGTTGTATAACTACTCTCATTCAAATTATATTGCTTAATCTTTACTATTGCAAAGATAGCTATTTTTAGCGATTATTGAGACCCTCTTTTACGATTTTTGCCTTCGATTCACCTATTACCGTGGCCACTTCTTCCATAGAAGCTTCTTTGATACGTTTTACGCTTTTGAACTCTTTCAGCAGGAGGGTTTTCGTTTTCTCCCCGATTCCCTTGATGCTGTCCAGAGCGGATGATACCTGTCGTTTGCTACGTTTGTCTCTATGGAAAGTAATGGCGAAGCGGTGTACTTCATCCTGGATCTGTTCCAATAGCCGGAATAAAGGGCTATGCTGTTTGATGCCGATTGTTTGAGGTGGGAAACCGAAAAGCACTTCAGAAGTTCGGTGTTTGCGGTCTTTGGCAAGCCCGGCAATAGGGATGTCCAGTTGCAACTCTTCCATTACTTGTCTGACTACCTCCATTTGCCCCTTTCCACCGTCAGTGATAATCAGGTCGGGCAGGGGAGATTCTTCCTCTAAGACGCGTTGGTATCGTCTTCTGACAACCTCTTTCATTGAGGCATAATCATCGGCACCTACAACTGTTTTGATATTGTATTTTCTGTAATTGTTCTTTGATGGCTTTGCTTTTTTAAAGACTACGCAGGCTGCCACTGCATCTGTCCCCTGGATATTTGAGTTATCAAAACATTCTATTTGCATCGGCAATCTGTCCAGATGTAGCTCCTGCTGAATCTCCTTCATCAGACGCATACTGCGTTGTTCGGGATTCAGTTTTTCAGCTTGCTTCATCCTGTCAGCCTTATATTGTTTTACGTTGAGTAGAGATAGTTCCAGCAGCTTCTTTTTATCGCCTCGCTGAGGTATGGTGAATGTGACGTTGTTCAACTCCATTTCTATATCGAAAGGAACGATAATCTCACGCGAAGCGCTTTTGTAACGTTCTCTCATTTCGATAATGCCCAATGTGAGCAGTTCTTCTTTTGTTTCATTCAGTTTCTTCTTGTACTCAAAAGTGAAAGCCTGATTGATAGCTCCGTTGGTGATATGGAGATAGTTGATGAAAGCTGATTTCTCACCGTCTTCTTCGATCGAGAATACATCTATGTTATGCAGTACCGAACTGACAACCTCGGATTTCGAACGGTAATTTTCTATTAATGCGTATTTTTCTTTCACCTTTTGTGCTTCCTCGAATTTCATTTCAGCGGCTAATTCCTGCATCTGTTGGTACAGCATTTTGCTTATTTCCTGAGTATTCCCTTTAAGGATCTCTTTTATTTCAGAGATGTTTTTCAGGTATTCTTCTTGTGATTGCAGTCCGATGCATGGTCCGGCACAGTTCTTGATGTGATATTCAAGGCATACATTGAACTTCCCTGCGCGAATATTCTCAGGTGAAAGGTTTAGGTTACATGTGCGTAAAGGGTATAAATGCTTTATCAAATCGAGTACGGCATGCATGGACGGAGCGTGACTATATGGGCCGTAATAGGATGAACCGTTTCGGATGATACGCCTGGTTTTGAATACTCTTGGAAAGTATTCGTTCTGTACACAGATGGACGGATATGTTTTATCGTCTTTCAGCAGGACATTGTAACGCGGCTTATACTTCTTGATCAGGTTATTTTCAAGCAGTAACGCGTCTTCCTCTGAATTTACCACGATGTAGCGTATGTCTGCGATCTTGCTTACTAATACACGGGTTTTTCCGGGTTGATGTTCTTTGCTGAAATAGGAATTAACTCTTCGTTTCAGGTTTTTTGCTTTTCCTACATAGATAATGGTGCCTTCGGCATTCAGATATTGATAAATGCCGGGCTTTTCAGGAAGGTTTGAAACAATCCCTTTTAAGTATTCGCTGGTTTTAAGTTCTTGATCTGTATCCATAAAAAAGGGCATAGTGATTATCACTATGCCCTGCAAATATATTCATTTTATTTATAACGACAATACGGATTGTACCTCTACGTCTTTGTCGTTTTCGAATACTTTTTCCCCATTCAACTCTTTTAATTCAATAATGAAGTTGATATATACTTTCTTCGGATGGAGTTTCTTCACGAGATTACAGGCAGCTTTCATTGTACCTCCGGTTGCCAGCAGGTCATCGTGCAATAATACTACATCATTTTCGTTCAAGGCGTCTTTATGTATCTGCACTGTATCTTTGCCGTATTCTTTGTCATAGCTTTCTTCCATTGTCTCGGCAGGGAGTTTCCCGGGTTTACGGATGGGTATGAATCCTGCTCCAAGGCGGGTTGCGAGAATCGGGCCCATAATAAAGCCCCGTGATTCGATACCTACTACCTTGGTGATCCCTTTATCTTTGTACATTTCGTACATAATATCCGAGAGTTCCTGGAGGCGCTCCGGGTCTTTGAACAGTGTAGTGACATCATAGAATAAAATTCCGGGTATTGGGAAATCCGGTATTTCCCGGATGCTTTTTTTAAGCTTCTCTTTGCTCATAATCATTGTTTTATATCGTTTCTTTAAATGTTTTGTTTCACGTGAAACGCAAGTGCCCTATCGTCCGGAAAGGACCAGTAATACGTTGATGTCGCTTGGCGAAACACCGGGAATCCGGCTTGCTTGCGCTATTGTTTCGGGATCGATTTTCTTAAGCTTCTGCCGGGCTTCAGTCGAAAGTGATTGAAGATTGTCATAATCGAACTTGCCTTTTATCTTAATACTTTCAAGTCTCGCCAACTTGTCAGCGATGATGCGTTCCCGTCCAATGTAGCCTTCATATTTGATTAGAATTTCTGCAGCTTCCAGAATTTCGTCTTTCCTTTCATCTGTGATTTTTTCTAATTCGCGTTTAAATGCCGGTATGTGTTCGGAGATGTTCTCTATTGTAATCTGCGGACGATTAATCAAATCAATCAACTTGCATCCGTGGCGTAGGGGAGTAGTCCCTAATTTTTCAAGTGCATCGTTTATTAATGCAGCTTTAATTGAATAGTTACGGGCAAAGTTTACGATGCTTTCTATTGCTTCACGCTTGCTCTTTAATAAAGCATAGCGGTCCTCTTTTACTAACCCCAATTTGTATGCTCTTTCTGTGAGTCGCATATCTGCATCGTCCATGCGAAGAAGAATGCGATATTCGGCTCGTGAAGTAAACATGCGATAAGGTTCGTCAACTCCTTTAGTCACGAGGTCATCGATTAATACGCCAATATATGCTTCATCTCTTGCTAAGGTGAAAGGCTCCCCGCCATGGCAATTGATGTGTGCATTAATACCTGCAATGATACCTTGTCCGCCGGCTTCTTCATATCCGGTAGTACCATTTACTTGTCCGGCGAAGAAGAGATTTCTGATTTTCTTCGATTCCAACGTGTGTTTTAGTTGTGTCGGATCGAAGTAGTCGTATTCGATTGCGTATCCCGGTCGATAAATAACGAGGTCTTTGAAAGCGGGAACCTTCTTCAGTGCTTTTATCTGTATATCCATCGGCAAAGATGAAGAGAATCCATTCAGATATAATTCCTGCGTAGTTTCTCCTTCCGGTTCAAGGAATAACTGGTGCTGTTCTTTATCGGGAAAGGTTACGATCTTTGTTTCGATACTCGGGCAATAGCGTGGTCCGATACTTTGTATTTGCCCGTTGAAAAGGGGAGAATCGGATAGGCCGTTGCGCAGAATGTCATGTACTTCTTCATTTGTAAAGCATGTCCAGCATTGCAATTGCTTAAGATGTCGCACACTGGTATTCATGAATGAGAATTTGTGGAAGTCGCATTCGCCATCCTGAGTGTCCATCAGTTCGTAATGTACGCTTCTTCCGTCAATACGTACAGGAGTGCCGGTCTTCATTCGTCCGTATTCAACGCCATGTTTCGCGATGGATTCGGTTAATTCGTAAGAGGCCGGTTCTGCCATACGTCCACCCGGAAGTTTTGTTTTTCCGACATGCATCAGTCCGTTCAGGAAAGTTCCTGCGGTCAATACGATACATTTGGCGTGAAACGTCACATCCCAGAAAGTCTTCAGTCCCACAACCTCTCCGTTTTCAACGATAATTTCCTTTACGGTATCCTGCCAGATATGTAAATTAGGTATATTTTCTAATATTTCACGCCAGGCCCAGATAAATTTATTCCGGTCGCACTGTGCACGCGGGCTCCACATAGCCGGTCCTTTCGAACGATTTAGTATACGGAACTGGATAGCTGTCTGATCTGTTACCAATCCCATGTAGCCACCCAAAGCATCTATCTCACGTACAATCTGTCCTTTAGCAATCCCCCCTACAGCAGGGTTACAGCTCATTTGCGCCACCTTGTTCATATCCATAGTGATAAGACAGGTTTTTGAGCCTAAATTTGCTGCCGCTGCAGCAGCCTCACAGCCTGCATGTCCAGCACCAATTACAATAACGTCGTACTTAAAATCCATTGAATCAATGTTTATTTCTTAACCGCGCAAAGTTACGAAAAAGTTGCCAGTTGCGGGTTTTATGCAATAAGTTTTAAGTGTTTATAGGTATCACAAACCAATGATTTAATTTATCGATAAGATCTTAATTTTGCCTTTTTACTGTCAAAACGTTTGTGATTTGAACGTTTTAAAAAACGCTATTTGGGACGAAATACTCTTGATAGCTAAAAATATGAGCAATTGGGGTTCTTTTGGAGCGCAGGCGGTCAAATGAAGTTAACTTCATACCTTCGGGAAGTTAACTTTTTGTTGATAAGATACTAATTCTTTCCAAGTACGAAGTTAACATCGTATTAACATGAAGTTAGGTTTTTGTTAAAAGAGGATGAACTTTACACTCAATAAGCTATTTAATAGTGTAAAAAACACCTTTTCTTTTTCTGAAATTCATCAGAAGTGTTTATGCTATTAAATGTCTTTTTGTTGAATCCATCTATTTTTTGCTTTCTAATATCCATGTTCTGGTTTCCTGTTTGGTCTTTTTGCTTGGGAAGGGTATAAATTCTTATCTTATTGAATTTATCTAATTCAAAATGCCAGCGTTTTTTTGAGTATTGTTTCCGGTTGGACGGAAATATGGGGATGTAGGGGAGTCTGAAAATACAGAATGATAGATTATCAATTGTCTTCTTTTGAAAAATTAGGAAGTTACAGAAAAGAGTCGTAAGTTTGTTGGATAGAAAGTATTATAATTATGAATAAGGCATTTCCTACTCTCATTCTTCTATTGTCTTTAGTAGGAGTATTGATCTCTTGTCAACATTCTTCTTCTGCGTATCCCTCTTCTTTAAGGTATGCCGATTCTCTAATGGAAATTTCTCCTGATCATATTTTGAATTATCTCGGTGAGCTTAATGTATCTGCATATTCAAAAGATGATCGGATCTATTTTGGTTTACTTTTGACACAGGCTACTGATAAAAACTTTTTGCCACTTCTTCCCTGTGATTCACTGATTGATGCGGCACTGGATTATTATGTGAAAAAGGATGGTATTCATTGGGCTCGTGCTTGGTTTTATAAGGGGAGGATTCAACGACAAATGAAAATGACGGAAGAGGCCCTGAAGAGTTGTTTTACCGCTTTGCAAGGGGTAGAAGGGAATACGAAAGAGGAATTGAAGTTGAAAGGAATGATTTATGAAGATATGGGAGGGATCTATTTGGATCAGCTCCTTTATCAGAAAGCGTTTGAAGAGTTCTATCATTCTTATCAGTGCGATTCTTTGCTGAATGATGAAAGGATCTTAATGTATTCTCTGTCGAATATGGGCTGGGTGCGTGTAGTTGAAAAAAAAGAAGAAGAAGCCTCTTTTTATTTGGATCAAGCTTTACGGTTGGCTTCGGCTTTGAATGATTCCATTTTTATAAGTGATCTATATGAACGCATGAGTTTAAATTGTGAGAATGTGGACTCTGCTTTTATATATGCCTGTTTGGCAGAAAACTATTTGACTAAGAAGAACGACTCCATTAGTTTGTGGCTAACATTTGGTGAGTTATATTTGGATAAACAGAAGCTGGATTCCGCAGAATATTATTTAAAACGTATTCTAAATACTTCTGATTTCGAACGGAAGATATTAGCTTCATATTCTTTGGCAGAGGTTGAACAGATCAGAGGAAATTATCAACGTGCTTTTGAATATCAGTCTTATTATGGCGATAATATAGACTCTATTTTCTCTTTAAATCATGCATCTGATATCGAGCGGTTGGCCTATAAATATGATTCGGAAGCGAAGATTACAAAAGAGAAGGAAAGCCGGAAGGTTTTAATTCACCGAATCTGTTATGGAGTAATTTTGTTCGTGCTGATCATTGCTATCGTTTTTCAACGAATCCATCGATGTCGAAAAATAGCTCAAGTGTTGTATGAGCAGCGCGTTGCTTATTTAAAAGAGCGCGTTGCTTCGTCACAGTTCCACATAGAACGTTTGGAAGCTGAAATCAGTTCTTTAAAACAAATAGGTGTGGAACGCGAGCAAGAAATTGTATTGAAGCAATCAGAGTTGCGTCGTATTGTTGACGAGAAAGCGCATTTACGTAATAGTCTATTTAAGGAGACATCTATTTTTAAGCGTATTCAAGAACTAAGCAAACAAGTGAAGCGAGAGTGTGATGAAACGATAAAGAATCCCAAAGTACTTCTTGCGAAAGAACAAGTGCAATTGAAAGAAGTGTTGTTTGAACTTTACGACGATCATATTCAATACCTTCGTGCTACTTATCCTAAAATAACTGATGACGATTGTATCTACTGCTGCCTGAAACTTTGTGAAATGGATGATCAGACTATTGCCTATTGTTTTGGCAATACAAGTAAGCAAATTGTGGTGCAGCGGCGTTTACGTTTAAAGAAAAAAATGAAAGAATCAAATGAATAAATCCTTTTTTTGAGATTTATAGAACATCAAAAGAGAAAAATGTTATCAGATGTGATCGCTTTATCTCTGTAAATTAGCTGTTTATAATAATATAAGTGTTATCTCTTTTCTCATTTTACTAAAGGGGAATAGAGTAACTTTGTCGTCAGAACAATAAACTTATATAACAATGAAAACAAAGATGATTGTATTGGGAGGATTACTATCTGCGCAAATAGTATTTCTGTCTAACAATGTTTATGGAGAGAATTCTATGATTGTAACTATTATGAAAAGTAGACATAGCGTGCATGTGATAACACATAAGAAGGAAAATCTGCAAAGAAGTACTTTACCTGTAGCTTGTGGCTATATCGAAGAGAACCAATTTGTCTTAAGTTTTAGTTTTTCTTTGGAGAATAGAAAGATACGGGTTGTTGACTCTGAAACCGGACAGCAAGTTTTTGATGATACGGTGACTGGTACTGCTGTCTCAATTCTTTTGGACAGAGATTCTAATAGTTTTGACGTTTATATTGGAAGTGAAAATTGATTTTAATTAAAAACTTAAAATAACACGAAATGAAAAGAATATTCAAATTAATATTGTTGTTATCTATATTTTGTGGATGTAATAAGAATGATGAAGAAACCATTGTGGATAACACAAATACAGAAGATATGTCTGAGTATAAAAGAGCTAAAGACTTGATATGCCAATTCAGTGAGAGGATAGATAAAGAGAAAGGTGGTACGAGAAGTAATACCTTGCAAATTACATTATCTTTAGCAGGTAAGAAAGCTATTGTCATTCCGAAAATGATTACAAGAGCTGGGGAGGTTAGTACAGATAGTGTGAATATGTTCGTATTTGATACAGAAAAGGATGGGAAATTGGGGTTTGCAATAGCCACCGGAAAAGCTGAAGTAGGAAGAGTCTATGCTTATGTGGAAAATGGAATGCTGTCAGATACTATAGAAAATGAAGGTATGGCTTATCTTGTTGGTCAGATTCCGGATATTATAAAACAGGATCAACTGAATTCTAGTCTGACAAGAAGCGGTGAACAGAGAACAACACATGTCTCTATACCATTGGTAAAGACCGAATGGAACCAGCATTATCCTTATAATGCTCAGATGCCTACGAATGGGAAGTGCTCTATGAGCTATTATTATGCAGGTTGTATTCCTATTGCAGTCGCTCAGGCAATTACTTATTATAGAAAATGTCCGATAGCTTATGATTGGGATGCATTTACTGTAAATACTGGGGTATACGATACTAATCTGATAGCTCCTGTATCTCAATTTGTGAGAAAGGTAGCGGATGGAATTAAGGTAAGCTATAGATGTGATGGGACAGGAACCAAAAACTTAGGCTCGACTAATGATTTTTTGAAAGGATGGGGATATAATGTCGAAAGACATAAGACGAATGATGTTGATAAGAATTTATTGTATCAATGTCTTATAACTAAAAACGTTGTTGTCTTTGTAGGAAAGAAAAAAAAGGGTACGGGACATGCTTGGTTGGTTGATGGTGGAGTTTTTGAATATTCAGGAAATGCCATGATTGGTTGTACTAATATACAGGTACAAGCGATTCATTGTAATTTTGGATGGAACACGTCTAATAATGGTTGGTATGCTATTAAAGACGGAGCTTATAATAGACCAGCTGATAATGCTTCTCAAGATGGTAATAATCCGACTAATGATAAAAATTCACCGAATGGTAATTATTACACAGATAATGATTATATTTATTTTCATGAAGCTATGGGGACTGAAATCTTATGGTAAAATATAAATTCATAATTATGAAAAAATTATTTTTTTTATGTTGTATATCTTTGGTGTGCATTTACGGATGCAATGATGATTCTGATAAATATTTTTCTAATTTTTTGAAGAGTAAAGAGGCGACTCTTGGTTCGGAGAGGGGGACCATTACGGTAGAAGGATGGGAGAAGTTTAAGCTGGTGCAGGCAAAGGAAATAGTAAATCAAGATACGATTTATACGGTAGATGAAATAAATGGCACTGATTATCAGGGAAGATGGTATCACGTAAAAGTCGATGAAAAACGGATGACTATAGATTGTGATAAGAATGAGACAGGGAATAAGAGAGTAGTTTCTTTACTTTTCCAGGGATCAGGTAATTCGTTTGATTGGTTTTCTCTGACCCAATCAGAATGATTCGGTTTATATATCATAGCTGAATGTATGTTACAATCGGATATTTTAGATATTTGGGATTACAGTTATATATTGAAAAATAAAAGATTAACCTAAAGCTGGATTTTAATTTAGGAGATAGAGTCAGCGTGTAAAAACTTATTCTATCTCCTTTTATCTTTTATTGTTTCCTTATAGCCAATGCCCTGTTTTCTGCCGCTTCCATGATTTCCCGCTCTCCGGGTCCCTTGTCATTAATGCCGCAAAGGTGGAGGATTCCATGAATGATGGTACGGTGTAATTCCTCGTCATAAGTCGTATTGAATTGCTCTGAGTTAGTCTTTACCGTTTCCAGGCTAATAAATAAATCTCCAGAAAGACGGTCACCCTGACAATAGTCGAAGGTGATGATGTCTGTATAGTAATCATGTTGCAAGTACTGGCGGTTTACTTCCAGTATTTTTTCATCCGAACAGAATATATAGGCGATTTCACCGATTCTTTTCCCATAAGTGGCAGCTACGGCTTTGATCCATTCGGTAGTCTCGCGTTTCTTGATATCGGGCATTTTGACACCCTCTGTTTGATAAGTTACGGCCATAATTGTTTTTATTTTAAAAGAAGAATAAATAACTGATTAGAATTGCTGCAATGATTCCGGCAAAATCGGCAATCAGTCCGCACGTCACCGCATTACGTGTTTTCGTGATGCCTACGCTGCCGAAGTAAACAGCCAGAATATAGAAAGTGGTATCGGAAGCTCCGCGAACCACACAGCTCACACGTCCGACAAATGAATCGGGTCCGAATTGCTTCATGGTATCGATCATCAAGCCATTGGCACCGCTTCCACTGAGTGATTTCATTAAGGCAGTCGGCAGTGCACCTACAAAACCGGTGTCAAGTCCACAGAATGCCACAATGGAGCCGATACCTCCAACGAGTATATCCATAGCCCCCGAAGTACGGAAAACCGCGATTCCAACGAGGAAGGCCACCAGGTAAGGAATGATGCGGACTGCTGTGGTGAAGCCTTCTTTGGCACCTTCTACAAAAGAATCGTATACGTTGATTTTTTTTCGAATGCCTGTGCCGATAAATAATATGATGACAGAAAACAGGATCACATTGGCTGTCAAGGTGGAATAAATTCCCATATCTTCGCGTGAAAGCGTAGCCGTCAGGTAAATGATTCCGCCAAAAAAAAGGCTCAGGCAACCCATAAGTGTCAATATCGCTTTGTTTATCAGATTGATGCGCTGGGAAATACTGACAGCGATGACTCCTACCAGTGTGGAGATAAAGGTACTTAGCAAGATGGGGATGAAAATATCCGTTGGCTGTGCAGCTCCCATCTGTGCCCGGTAGACCATAATGCTGATAGGGATGATGATCAATCCGGAAGTATTAATCACCAGGAACATAATCATGGGGTTACTGGCGGTGTCTTTCTTAGGGTTCAGTTCCTGTAACTCTTTCATGGCTTTCAGTCCCATGGGGGTAGCGGCATTGTCGAGTCCCAGCATATTGGCAGACATATTCATAAAAATAGAACCCATGACCGGATGTCCTTTCGGAATGTCCGGAAACAAGCGGCAGAAGACCGGACTCAGCCAGCGTGAAAGGGCATTGATCAGTCCGCTGTTTTCACCGATTTTCATTATTCCGAGCCAAAGGGACAAGACACCGGTGAGTCCGAGGGAAATCTCGAATGCTGTTTTAGAAGAGTCGAAAGTAGAATTGATAATCTCCGTGAATATTTGGGTATCGCCGAAGAACAGGAGTTTGCAGACGGCAACTACGAAAGCAATCACAAAGAACGCAATCCAGATATAATTTAGAACCATAAATATGCCCGTTAATTTTCCTACAAAATTAAGAATATGTTTCTATTCATTGTGGCTTTTTTGCCTATTTTTGTCAGGATGTAACTTTATAAACTCAATTGTCTCGATGAAATCGATAGAAATTCAAAAAGAACTGGAGACTTATGTTGATCCGGTGAAGCGGGAATATCTTCCCGGATTCTTTAAAACCGGAAAAGGGCAGTATGGCGAAGGTGACAAGTTTCTTGGGGTAGTAGTGCCCAATACTCGTATTGTGGCTAAAAGGCATAAGGACATCCCTTTTGAGGTAATGGCCGAATTGCTTCAGTCGGAGTGGCACGAATGCCGGTTGTGTGCATTGCTGATGATGGTGGAACGGTTTAAAAAGTCCGACGAGAAAGAGCGGGAGGCTATCTATCGTTTCTATCTGTCTCAAACGGAACGTATTAACAACTGGGATTTGGTAGACCTGTCGGCTCCTTATATTGTAGGCGAATATCTGAGAGATAAATCACGTGACGATCTTTATCGGCTGGCTGAGAGTAATCTGCTGTGGGAGCAGCGCATCGCGGTAGTGGCTACTGTTACTTTGAGCAGAAATAACGATTTCACCGATATTCTTCGTCTGGCAGAGTTGTTGTTGCAGCATAAGCACGACCTGATGCAGAAGGCTATAGGCTGGATGCTCCGTGAGATGGGAAAGAAGGACCGGGACTTGCTGTTGCAATTCTTGGATAAATACAGGATGGTGATGCCACGAACTATGTTGCGTTATTCGATAGAAAAACTGACGGAAGCCGAACGAAAATATTACATGAAGCGTTAATTGGGGCATTGCAGGATTGGCTACAGGGATCCGGGGAACCGAGAGATTTAATCTCTTGCTTATAGGGATGTCATCCTCTGTGAACTCTGTGTCCTCTGTGGTGAACTTCTCGTTTCAAAGGAAAAACTCTGTGAAACGCTGTGCTACTCTGTGATGAAATCTATATCTTTGCTACCTATTTATAAAAAAGAAATGGAAGAAGATTTTAATATACGGGATCATCAACTGACCAGCAGAGAACGGGATTTCGAGAACGCCCTCCGTCCATTGAGCTTTGAAGACTTCAACGGGCAGGACAAGGTGGTCGATAATCTCCGCATTTTTGTCAAGGCGGCTCGCCTGAGGGGTGAAGCACTGGATCATGTATTGCTGCATGGACCTCCCGGATTGGGAAAGACTACTTTATCGAATATTATCGCTAACGAGTTGGGTGTGGGATTTAAGATAACTTCCGGACCAGTACTCGACAAACCGGGTGATCTGGCCGGGGTGCTGACCAGTCTTGAACCGAATGACGTGTTGTTTATCGACGAGATTCACCGTCTTTCACCGGTAGTGGAAGAATATCTCTATTCGGCCATGGAGGACTATCGTATCGATATCATGATCGATAAGGGGCCCTCGGCCCGTAGTATCCAGATTGATCTGAGCCCGTTTACACTGGTGGGGGCGACAACCCGCAGCGGTTTGCTGACGGCTCCTTTGCGTGCCCGTTTCGGTATCAACCTGCATTTGGAGTATTATGACGACGATATATTAAGTGGCATTATCCGCCGTTCGGCAGGTATACTTGACGTGCCTTGTTCGTCTCAGGCAGCCGGTGAAATAGCTTCAAGGAGTCGTGGAACCCCTCGTATAGCCAATGCGCTGCTGCGCAGGGTGCGCGACTTTGCACAGGTGAAAGGTTCGGGATCTATCGACACGGAGATTGCCAACTATGCGCTTGAAGCACTGAACATCGATAAATACGGACTGGATGAAATTGATAATAAGATTCTCTGCACCATTATTGACAAGTTTAAGGGTGGTCCGGTGGGATTGACAACGATTGCCACTGCCCTGGGTGAGGATGCCGGAACGATTGAGGAAGTATACGAGCCATTCCTTATCAAGGAGGGGTTCCTGAAGCGTACTCCCCGGGGACGTGAGGTGACGGAGCTGGCTTACAAACATCTTGGGCGCAGCCTTTACGATAGTCAGAAGACACTGTTTAATGATTAGATACACAAAAACAACATGGCCGGATTAAAGTCATTGGTAAAAGATACAGCCCTGTATGGGCTGAGTAGTATGGTTGGTAGGTTTCTGAACTATCTGTTGGTGCCGTTATATACAGCGGTCTTACCTGCCGCATCCGGCGGATATGGGGTTGTCACCAACGTATATGCCTGGGCGGGGTTGATTATGGTACTGTTGACGTTCGGGATGGAGACCGGTTTTTTCCGTTTTGCCAATAAGTCGGAAGAAGATCCGGCAAAAGTATATGCCAATTCACTGATCTCGGTAGGAGGTATTTCACTCATCTTTGCCGTCCTTTGTCTGACATTCCTTCAGCCTGTCTCTAATTTTCTGGACTATGGCGATCATCCTGACTTCATCGGGATGATGATAGTGGTCATGGCTCTCGATTCTTTCCTGTGCATCCCGTTCGCTTATCTGCGTTATAAAAAGCGTCCCATTAAATTTGTTGCCATTAAGTTCGTTTCCATCATTGCCAATATCGTTCTGAACCTGTTCTTCCTGTTGCTTTGCCCGTGGTTGCATGTGCATTTTCCCGCATCGGTGGATTGGTTCTATAATCCGACCTATCTGGTAGGGTACATCTTTGTCACCAATCTGATAACAACCTGTTTGCAACTTTTTTGCCTGATTCCCGAGCTTCGTGGCTTTGCCTATCGGGTGGACAAGGCACTGTTGAAGCGGATGCTTGTCTATTCTTTTCCGATATTGATTTTTGGCCTGGTAGGCATTTTGAACCAGACGGTGGATAAGATTATCTATCCTTTCCTCTTTACCGATCGTCAGGAAGGGCTGGTGCAACTCGGCATTTACGGTGCTGCCACCAAGATTGCCATGGTGATGGCTATGTTCACTCAAGCTTTTCGTTATGCCTATGAGCCGTTTGTATTTGGCAGGGAACGTGAAGGAGACAATCGCCGGATGTATGCCCAGGCGATGAAGTATTTCCTTATTTTTGCCTTGCTTGCCTTTCTGACAGTTATGTTCTATCTCGATATTTTGCGTTATATGGTGGCACCCGATTATTGGGCTGGACTTAGTGTGGTAGCCATCGTGATTGGCGCGGAAATATTCAAAGGCATCTATTTTAACCTCTCGTTCTGGTATAAGCTGATCGATGAAACTCGTTGGGGAGCTTATTTCTCCATGGTCGGATGTGCTATTATCGTGGGAATGAATGTACTGCTGGTTCCCACTTACGGATTCGTGGCCTCGGCATGGGCTTCGGTAGCCGGATATGGGGTAATTACGGTTCTGTCTTATTGGATCGGACAGAAAAAATACCCCATCCATTATGACTTGAAGCACCTCGGTATGTATGTGTTGCTTACAGCAGTGCTCTATGCGGCAGGAGAGCTGGTACCTATTCAAAATGTGGTACTTCGCCTGGCTTTCCGTACCGTTTTGTTACTGATATTTGTGGCTTATGTTATCCGGACGGATTTGCCATTGAGCCAGATTCCTGTGATTAACCGATTTATTAAGAAGAAATAGTTATGAAGGCAGACAATCGAAACATTTTTGCCGTTAAGGCATTTCTCAGAGAATATCTGGACCTGAGAAAGGACAAAGACAACGAACTGGCAACGGTTGATTCCATCCGGAAAGGTGTGGAGTTCAAAGGGGCTAACCTCTGGATTCTGATTTTTGCTATCTTCATGGCCTCACTCGGACTGAATGTCAATTCGACGGCCGTCATTATTGGTGCCATGTTGATTTCACCGTTGATGGGACCAATCATGGGAGTGGGGCTATCGGTAGGGCTGAATGACTTTGAGTTGATGAAACGCTCTCTGAAAAGCTTCCTGATTACTACGGCGTTCAGCGTGACGACGGCTACTATTTTTTTCCTGTTTACTCCCATTGCCGAAGCGCAGTCGGAGTTGCTGGCACGCACGTCACCGACAATTTATGACGTTTTCATCGCACTTTTCGGTGGACTTGCCGGAGTGGTTGCCCTTTCTACCAAAGAGAAAGGAAATGTAATTCCGGGTGTTGCCATTGCTACTGCATTGATGCCGCCTCTCTGTACGGCAGGTTATGGGTTGGCTTCCGGCAATCTGATCTATTTTCTGGGAGCATTCTACCTCTATTTCATCAATTCCGTATTTATCAGTCTTGCCACGTTTATCGGTGTACGGCTGATGCACTTCCAGCGGAAAGAGTTTGTAGACAAGAACCGTGAAAAGAAGGTACGTCAATATATCGTATTCATCGTGATTCTGACTATGTGTCCGGCTATTTATCTTACGATGGGAATTATCCGGAGTACCTTTTTCGAGACGGCGGCCAATCGTTTTGTCTCCGAACAACTCAACTTTGATAATACCCAGGTTCTGAATAAGAAGATCCATTACGAAGGAGATTCATGCGAGATCCGTGTCGTGCTGATCGGTCCGGAAGTGCCGGAAGCTTCCATCGCCATTGCCCGCAGCAAGATGAAAGACTATAAACTGGAAAATACGAAGCTGATTGTTTTGCAGGGAATGAACAATAACGATGCGATGGACCTCTCGTCAATTCGTGCCATGGTAATGGAAGATTTCTATAAGAATAGCGAGCAACGTTTGCAGGAACAACAAGTCAAGATAACCACACTCCAGAAGAGCCTTGAACGATATAAGTCTTACGATGAAATGAGCCGGAAAATCATTCCGGAACTGAAAGTACTTTATCCTTCGGTGACGGCTTTATCTATTTCGCATACGATTGAGACGACGGTCGATTCGATGAAAACAGATACAATTGCACTTGCCGTGCTGAAGTTTACCCGCCATCCGAAGAACGATGAAAAGGAGAAAATCAGTGCGTGGCTTCAGGCGCGGGTAGGAGCCAAGAAACTCCGGTTGATTGTTGAAGAATGACGGGAAGCATATGGCCGGAGAAAAGAAGATGAATAAACATGATTAATATAAATGAATAGAAACAAAGTAATTAACTCTTTCTGTAGCAGAAAGAGATGGGGGGAAGTTCTGTGTCTGGTTTTGCTTTTTCTCTACCCGGCTTCATTGCATGCCGATGAAGGTATGTGGATGCTGGGCAATCTGAATAAAGAAACCCGTAAAGCGATGAAAGAACTGGGATTGCAGATGCCTGCCGACCGGCTTTACAGTACGAAGCGTCCGTCGCTGAAAGACGCTGTGGTCAGTTTCGGAGGATTCTGCTCGGGAGTAGTCGTTTCCGAGGATGGCCTGGTATTTACCAATCATCACTGCGGGTTCAGCAGCATACAACAACATAGTTCGGTTGACCACGATTATCTGAAAGACGGGTTCGTGGCGCATAGCCGGGAAGAAGAGTTGCCCAATCCCGAGTTGTATGTCCGCTTCCTGCTACGTACAGAAGACGTTACCCGCCGGGTCCTGAAAGCTACAACACCCGGTATGACCGAAGCTGAACGAGGTTTAGCCATCGATTCGATGATGATATTAATAGGGGATGAAGTCTCGAAAAAGGACTCCACATTGGTTGGCATTGTAGATGCTTATTACGGAGGCAATGAGTTTTGGCTTTCCGTTTACCGCGATTTCAACGATGTGCGTCTGGTGTTTGCGCCACCGTCCTCTATCGGTAAGTTTGGATGGGACACGGACAACTGGATGTGGCCCCGTCATACAGGCGATTTCTGTGTCTTTCGCATTTATGCCGATAAGGAGAACCGCCCTGCGGACTATTCGCCCGATAACGTGCCCTATCACCCCGAATATGTAGCTCCGATTACGTTGGATGGATATAAAGAAGGTTCGTTTTGCATGACGTTGGGCTATCCCGGCAGTACAGAACGTTATCTTTCTTCGTTTGGTATCGAGGAAATGATGAACGGGATGAATCAGGCTATGATCGACGTCCGCGGAGTGAAACAGGCCATTTGGAAACGTGAGATGGACCGGAGAGATTCTATCCGTATCAAATATGCGTCGAAATATGACGAAAGCTCCAATTACTGGAAAAACAGTATCGGGACCAATAAAGCCATACGCAAACTAAAGGTGCTGGATAAGAAGCGCCAGGCGGAAGACGCGCTCCGAAAGTGGATTCAGAAGACTCCGTCAGAACGGGAGAAGTTGCTGCACCTGATGTCGTCGCTCGAACTGAACTACAAGGATCGTAAAGAGGTGAACCGGGCGATGGCCTATTTCGGAGAGTCGTTTATTAACGGTCCCGAATTGGTGCAATTTGCGCTGACCATCCTGAACTTCGACTTCGAAGCGGAACAGAAGCAGGTGGTGGCTCAGCTCCAGAAGTTGCTCGATAAATATGCAAACTATGATGTGACCATTGATAAAGAAGTGTTTGTAGCCATGTTGAAGGAGTATCGGAGCAAAGTGGACCGGGCATATCTGCCCGATCTTTACCAAACCATAGATACGCTTTACGGAGGCAATGAGCAGATGTATGTTGATTCATTGTATGCTCATTCTGAGATCACTTCTCCACGCGGCTTGAAGCGTTTCCTGGAACGCGATACTACTTTCCATATGGTCGATGACCCTGCAGTTTCGCTCGGCATTGATCTGATTGTGAAATTTTTCGATATGCGTAGTCAGATGGCTGAGGCTTCTGATAATATAGAAAAGGACGAACGCGAGTTTAATGCCGCCATGAGAAGGATGTATGCCGACCGCAATTTCTATCCGGATGCCAACTCGACAATGCGGCTGAGTTTCGGTACCATAGGCAGCTATTCACCTTACGACGGTGCCGACTATGACTATTATACCACGGTAAAGGGAATTTTCGAGAAGGTAAAGGAGCACAGTGGTGACCCCGACTTTGCTGTACAGCCGGAGGTCCTGTCCCTGCTGGCATCAGGTGATTTCGGACGTTATGCCGACGAAAAGGGAGATATGAATGTATGTTTCATCTCAAACAATGACATTACGGGTGGCAATTCCGGCAGTGCCATGTTCAACGGCAACGGTGAATTGCTGGGGTTGGCATTCGACGGGAATTGGGAAGCGATGAGTAGCGATATCGTTTTCGAACCCGAAGTACAACGCTGTATCGGGGTCGATGTACGATATATGCTCTTCATTATCGAAAAGTTCGGAAAAGCAAGCCAGCTGATACAAGAACTGAAAATAGAAGACCGAAAGAAGTAAGCCCTTACCCTAACGTCTCAGTATGATTACGATTACTGCTGAGATTATGAGCAGAATGCCGATTCCGATGCTCCGGGTAAAGGGTTCGCCGAACATAAAGATACCTACACAAACAGCTGTTACCGGCTCCATGGCTCCAAGTACGGAAGTGAGCGTGGAGCCGATGCTTTTTACGGCCTGTACTAATGCCAGGTTAGAGATTACGGTTGGAATCAATGCCAGCAGCAGCAGATTTCCTCCCGTATGCCAGTCGGGAATGGCTTGAATACCCGTGGTCGCGCCTATCCCCACCAGCAGGAAAAGCGTACCGAACAGAAAAACATAGAAAGTAAGCCTTAGCCCTTTCATCTGTCCGATCTTGAGTTGACTCACCGTAACCAGGTAAAGCGCATATCCCAAAGCCGACAGGAGAACGATGAACAATCCGATGGCAGTAATTCCACCGGAACTGTCGCCGTAAGAAAGGCAGGAGACACCGACTACGGCAAGAGCGATGGCGAAGAAGCGCCAGGCTGACTTCTTTTCGCGGAAAAAGATCATCATAATCAGCGTGGTCAGTACCGGATACATGAAATGGATGGTAGTGGCTACCCCGCTTGCCATGAATTTATATCCCCAGAACAAGAAGACTGCGGACATCAGATAGAGGAAGGCAAGTAGCGACAGCGAAGGGATTTCTTTGCGGCTGATACGGAAAGACTGTTTGTCGAGCAACAGGATACATCCCAAAGCTAAGCAGGCGAACAGGAACCGATAAAACAGGATGGATTCGAAGTGCATTCCCTCACGCATGGCAGGGATGGTGAAAAGAGGAATCAGCCCGAAGGAGGCCGATGAAAGCAGACCGTAAAGGAAACCATTAAATTTGTTCATACCCGAAAACTATTACCTGTTTTTTTAATTCACGCAAAGGTAGTGTTTTTGGGGACAATATAAATAAGGGAACCTTGACTTAATCTTTTCTTATCATTTTGACTTTTTGCTTTTCTGACCCTTCCAGAATCGTTTATTTCGGGCCTCTCTCCGGTTGGTGTGAAAAAAATGTCCGGAATTTGCATTAGGCTCGCGATGTGCTGTCTTTGATTCGCTTGATCTGCTTTCTATTTTTAGAGTATATCGGGTGATTGCAAACAAATAGTTGCTTAATCTCTTTGTTTGAGCTCTTTTGGGTAGTTTCCGGTTGCTGCTCTATTGAAATGAACCAGCTTGTGAACAGAAGCTTTTTCGGAAAAAGTGGGAATAAAGAAGGTCTCTTCCTCCGATGGAGTAAGCATTTGCTCCGGATGGAGTAACCTTTCGGGGGAAATGCAGGTTGCATTTCGTCCGGAAGCCTGCTCTTCGGAGTGAGAAAGCCCGGCTCTTCACCCCGCTCAGACCGTTGCTAAGTGAAGTGAAGAGCCGGGCTTTCATCCGGCTTCTCTCCGAAAGAGAAATTTTATAAGAAAGGGAAGTAAGCAGGGAACGGCTAATCAAGTCTTTTTGAAAGTTGACAGGCCGTTCTTCCTATCTTTTTGTCCTTAGCTCTTCTTGGGTTTTCTTCTTGCCCATCCCTCTTCGCTGAAGTCGGGTTCGGCATCTTTAAAGAACTGCTTCCATTCATCTTTACCTTTGGGACCACGTGCTGCGGAATATCCGCGTTCCTCGCGGCTGGGCTTTTGGGCTTTCCGGGTGTCCGCCTGTTTGCCGTCTTTACCGGCTCTGCCTTTATCCTTGCGGTCGGCCGATGCGGCTGTATTTCTTCCTTTGCCGCCCTGGTCACTGCCTTCATTCCGTTTTCCGCGTCCTCTGCGTTCCGTAGGTGCCTCTTCTCCGGCAACCTCTACCGTAACCTTGCGTCCGTTCCAGTTTGTCCGGTTCAATGCTTTTACTACGTTCTGCGCTTGTTTCTCTTCTACTTCGAAGAACGAGAAGTTCTTCAGCAGGTCGATACGTCCCAGTTCCACTCTTCCACGGGTGTTATTGTTGAGCAGGGTAATCAGTTCATGGGGGAAGAAGTTATCCATCTTACCCAGGTTGATGAAAAGTCGGGTGAAACCCGGTTCTGCCTGGCGGCCACTCTTGCCGTCACGGCTTTTTACGGCACGTTCGCTGCGGCTGTCTGTCGGCACCTCTATTTCTTCACGATTGCGATAATAATCCACGAACCGGTTGAACTCGTGCGATACCATGCGCTTGATAAGGTCCTCCTTGCTCAGCCATTCCAGTTTACGATAAATTTCGGGCATGAAGTCATTAATGTCTTCCTCGTTTACCTTTACTTTTTCAAGGTCATCGATCACTTTAAGAAGCTGTTTCTCGCAAATCTGTTTGCCGGTAGGCATTTCGCCGGCAATGAACTTCTTGCCGATGATACGCTCTATTTCGCGCATTTTTCCCTTTTCACGCAGGTTGATAATCGCAATCGATGTACCTGTCTTACCGGCACGTCCGGTACGTCCGCTGCGGTGTGTGTAGCTTTCCGTATCATCCGGCAACCCGTAGTTGATGACGTGTGTCAGGTCGTCTACGTCCAGTCCGCGTGCGGCAACGTCTGTGGCTACCAGTATCTGGAGGTTGCGAATACGGAACTTCTGCATCACCGTGTCACGCTGTGCCTGCGAAAGTTCTCCGTGCAGTGAATCGGCGTTATAGCCTTCCTGCATCAGTTTATCGGCAATCTCCTGGGTCTCTTTACGGGTACGGCAGAAGACGATACCGTAAATCTGCGGATAATAGTCTACGATGCGTTTCAGTGCAGCATATTTATCTTTTGCGTGTACGGTATATACCACATGCTTCACATTGCTCGTACTTTCGTTTTTGCGTCCGATGGTAATCTCTTTTGCATCGTGAAGGTAGTTCTTCGAAATACGGGCTATTTCGGGGCTCATCGTAGCCGAGAAAAGCAGTGTGTTGCGTTCCTGCGGAACATCGGCCAGGATAGCGTTTATGCTCTCTGTAAAGCCCATGTTAAGCATTTCGTCCGCTTCGTCCATTACCACGTTGGTGACAGTGGCAAGCGATACTGTTTTGCGTTCCATCAGGTCGAGCAGACGTCCCGGTGTGGCAACAATGATGTGTACACCCCGTTTCAGGCTGCGTATTTGGCTGTCGATGGACGAACCACCGTATACGGGCAATACTTTCAGCCCGTCAATGTATTTGGAGTAATCGTTCAGATCGCCCGCTATCTGGAGGCAAAGCTCACGTGTAGGGCATAGAACGAGTGATTGGGGGATTCTGTTTTTTACGTTAATTTTTTGGATGAGGGGCAAGCCAAACGCTGCGGTCTTACCCGTTCCTGTCTGTGCAAGAGCTACTACATCATTGTTCTCTCCTAAAAGGTATGGAATCACTTCCTCCTGTACCGGCATGGGATTCTCGTATCCCATCTCTTCAATAGCTTTACGTATCTCCGGAGAAACGCCAAGCTCTTCAAATGTCTTCATTAAATCTCTGTATATCTTTATATTCGGGTGCAAAGATACGGATTAATTGTGAATTACGAATGATAACAATAAATAATGATGGACAAAAAATGCGTTATTCCAGCAAGATGTTGCGTAGTCTGTGTGTGTCCTCGGGCTGCAGACCGATTGCTTTCTGCAGATAAGTGGATACATCACCGTATTTGCGCTCTATCTCGTCTTTGGCTGCATTAAGGAAATCTTCTTTTGCCGAGAAAAGAGTGGTAATGGCCTCCTGCGAGTTGGCGGGCAGGTTATAAGCGTACTTGGACGCTTTGGGGATATTAAAGTAATCGTTGCTCAGACGGTAATCTTCCATAATGATATCCGCATTAATATCTAAAGCAGCCAGTATCAGGGCAGATACGATGCCGGTCCGTCCTTTTCCCGACGAGCAGTGAATCACTACCGGATAGCTGTTTTTGTCGAGCAGGATGTCGAATATTTCCTTGTATTCCTTCTGGTATTTTACCACCAGTTCGCGGTTCATCCCTTCCACCATGTGGTAAATGGTATCCGTCTTGATCTTCTCTTGTTGTATGCCGTGCAGGATATGTTCCATATCACCCGTACTGATAGGGATATGCACCACATTGAATCCTTTTTGCAAAGGAGGTGTATTATGGAGTTCGCTTTCGGAGCGCAGGTCCAGAATGGTTTTGATGCCCAGATTCTGTAGTTTTCTGAAGGCAAAGCAATTCAGGCTGTCTATCTGTGCCGAACGGTAGAGCTTGCCCCAGCGTATGTGCTTTCCTGTAGCGGATTTATATCCTCCCAAGTCGCGGAAGTTCTGTATGCCGGGCATATTTACATTGCGGGGAGCCACTTTTACACGGTATTTGTCATTGAATACCATTGTATAATAGGAGCGTTTGGAAGGATCGTTGGTCACAATCGTTATCCGTGCGTCGGAGATGTTAGCCATGGCGACGGGATTGTCTTCGGGTATGAACTCCGGATTGTCGGATGCATATACTTTCACCTGCCCCTTGATGAGAGGGGTTGTTTCCCATTTAAGAATACAGTTTCCTATATTATTCTCTTCGCAAACCACCGAAATGTTAGGAGACATATCTGTGCACGAAGGCAGAATAAGTAAAATAGTTAGTAAATTAAACAGGTTTTTGTACATAGTTCGTATTTGTCTGAGAGCACTATTTGCAAAGATATGGATTCTTGTTACATGGTATAATTACTTTGCTATAATTAGACAACGTTAATAGTAATTAGCTACGGGCTACACGCTACGGGTAATTATGCCGGATGATGCACATTTACTTGTTGCTTGTAGCTCGTAACTGACAAGCATTAACGGTAGTTTGCCGCAAACTCCTCCGATACGGAGTTGCTGAAACTCTTGCAGACTTCTGCGGAGAAATCCTGACCGCATTGTATCACCTTATCCCAGGTCTCCTCACTCAGGTTTTGCAAGTCGCGGTAACGGACGTCATATTTTAACATGCCGTAGATCAGGCCGGCATTGAAGTTGTCTCCTGCACCGATGGTACTGACTGCTTGCAACGGGGTGACAGGATACTCTTTCGATATTGTGTTGGTACGCAGCGAGATTTTCTCTGCTCCGGCTGTACAAAGGAATAGCGGACAATAAAACTTGATTTTATCCTTGTAGATCTTCTCTGCGTCTTTGATTCCGTACATGTAATAGAAGTCTTCCAGAGATCCCCTTACGATGTCGGCATATTCCAGATTCTCGATAATGGTTGGAGCTAACTTCATAGCCTCGTTCTTATGTGAAGAACGGAAATTGGGATCATAATATACAATCGCTTTTTTCTCTCTCGCTATGTCCAGCAGTTCCAGAATCTTGTCGCGTAAAACCGGATTCAGGGCATAATATGAACCGATGACAATGATATCATCTTCGTTGATGGGAGGGAACAAAACGTCCAGCCGCTGTTTGGGATAGTCTTTATAGAAGATGTATTCCGCGTCGCTGTGTTCGTTCAGGAAAGCCAGGGATACGGGCGATTTGCCATCCGGGAACACATTGACGTGATCCGTCGGGATATGATTGTCACGCATGAATTGCAAGATGATGTTTCCAACATGGTCGTTGCCCGTTTCGCTGATGAAACATACATTGACTCCCATGCGTCCTAAAGAAACGATGGCGTTGAAAACAGAGCCTCCGGGAACGGCTGCCGAAGGCTGGTCGTTCCGGAAGATGATATCGAGTATAGTCTCTCCGATGCCGATTACTTTACGCATAGTTTTCTTGATTTTTCACCCAGATAACCACCGTGATGGCGTTTGGAGTATTCTTCGATAGTGAATTCAGTCCTTTTCATTGTTTGTACCACGAGGATATCGCCGATGACGGTCATTACCGTAGTCGAGGTAGTAGGGGTCATACCCAGTGTACAAACCTCGGCAGGGTGCCCTGTACTCAGGCATACATCTGATTCGCTGGCAAGCGGACTGTCGGGGTTTCCGGTGATAACGATGAATTTAAGGCCCGGATTCAGGTTGTGGGCCAACTGCGTTAACTCTACGATTTCACGGGTTTTGCCCGAGTTTGAAATCAACAGCAACAGGTCGTTCTCTTGCAGGATGCCCAGATCGCCATGTTGCGCTTCGCTGGGATGCAGGAAGACAGAGGGAATACCGGTCGAACAAAACGTAGTGGCGATGTTCATCGCTATTTGTCCGGCTTTACCCATGCCGGAAGTTACAAGTTTGCCTTTTTTTCTGTGTATTTGTTCCACAATTAACTCAACCGCCTTTTCGTAGGCATTGGTCACGGGAATATTCAGCACGGCTTGTGCTTCCTTTTGCAGGAGTTCTTGAATCGATTCAATCATTATATCTTAGTTGTTAATTCATTAAATGTGTTTGCTACTTCATAATAGGAGGACAGCGGATGGCGGGCAAATTCTCTTGCCTGTAATTCGCTGAGTACGGCAAGCAACGGGCTATAAAAACCATTTGCGTTGTAGAAGATCACTTTCTTCTGGTGATAACCGATGGAAGCGGCTGCCATGACATGAAATACTTCATCCAGCGTGCCGATACCGCCGGGGAGAGCCACCAATACATCCGACTGTTGCAGGATGATATCCTTGCGGTCACTCAGATTGTGTGTGCGGATCATTTCATCGAGATATGTACTCACTTTGCCGTTCTCTTCAAGTTTGGAGGGTACTACACCGATGACACGTCCCCCGCTTTCTTTGACTGCCTTTGCCACACATTCCATGAGTCCGAGGTTGGCACCACCGTAGATAAGTGTCTTGCCGTTTCTTCCCATCCATTCGCCAATCTGATGGGCTGCATCGAAGAATGTCGGGTCGATGCTGTCGGACGCGGAACAGAAAATTCCTATCTTTTCCATAAGGGTTATTGATGTTATAGCTTACAAATATCTGCAATTTTCTATAAACGACAATAAGTTTTATTGTATTTTTGTATCCTCAACCTAACTTAATAGTAAGAATGAAGCAGTTAAGTACCCGTGCAGAAATGCAATATAATATACATACCCTGTCCAACGGTCTTCGCATCATCCATGAGCCTTCGCTTTCAAAGGTGGCTTATTGTGGATTTGCCGTAGATGCCGGCACCCGTGATGAGGCTGAAAACGAACAAGGAATGGCCCACTTTGTGGAGCACCTGATTTTTAAAGGTACCCGGAAACGGAAGGCATGGCATATCCTGAATCGTATGGAGAATGTAGGAGGCGACCTGAATGCATATACCAATAAGGAAGAGACGGTGATCTATTCGGCATTCCTGAACGAACATTTTGGGCGGGCACTGGAATTGCTGGCAGATATTGTTTTTCACTCCACTTTTCCGCAGAACGAGATAGAAAAGGAGACGGAAGTGATTATCGACGAAATACAGTCATACGAAGATACTCCTTCGGAGCTTATTTTCGATGACTTTGAAGATATGATTTTCCGGAATCATCCGTTGGGACGCAACATTCTGGGCAGGCCGGAATTGCTGAAGCAATTCCGAAGCGGGGATGCGGTTGCTTTTACTTCCCGGTTCTATCAACCTTCCAATATGGTATTCTTTGTTTTGGGCAACTTCAACTTTCAGAAAATAGTCCGCCAGGTGGAGAAACTGTTGGCAGACCTTCCGTTGATTGGAGTCGATAATCACCGTACTCCGCCTCCCCTTTACGTACCGGAGCATCTGGTTGTCCATAAGGAGACCCATCAGGCGCATGTGATGATTGGCAGTAGGGGATACAATGCTTATGATGATAAACGTACCGGCTTGTATCTGCTGAATAATATTCTGGGTGGTCCGGGGATGAACAGTCGCCTGAATGTTTCTCTCCGCGAGCGAAGAGGATTGGTCTACACTGTGGAGTCCAATCTGACATCGTATACGGATACGGGAGCTTTCTGCATCTATTTTGGAACCGACCCTGCGGATGTGGATACTTGTCTGCGGTTGACTTACAAAGAACTGAAAAGGATGCGGGATGTGAAAATGACCTCTTCGCAGCTGATGGCTGCTAAAAAACAACTGATCGGGCAGATTGGAGTTGCTTCGGATAATAATGAAAATAATGCGTTGGGGATGGCAAAGACCTTCTTGCATTACCACAAGTATGAATCATCCGAATCTGTTTTCCGGCGAATCGAAGCATTAACTGCAGAAGGGTTGCTGGAGGTAGCCAATGAGATGTTCGCAGAGGAATATCTTTCTACACTGATCTACAGATAAGAAGAAAAGGAAGAGGGTGCATCTGAGGATTGACATTACTATTAGACACACAATTAATACTTATATAAATCTTTACGATGCACTCTCTGACCTTGGAATATATAAACTAAAAAAACATCATAATCAGGGCTATGCCGAATCGCATAGACACCCGTAGTACAGAAAGTGCTAAATAAGAATATGCCTGAGCGCAAATACATAGTATTTTGGTGCAGGCTTAACTCTGTTATGAAGAGTATAAAAAGAAGTGTATTCTTTGAATGTTATTAATTTCTGAGAGTCCGTCTTGGCAGCCGGATGGAGGTTATTGCTTTGTTTATACGGGTTGGCCGAATCCGAAACAGCCTTTTTGACCAGTATCCCTTGATTAAAGTCGAATAGGTCATGTCCTGAGTTATCAAAAGAAGGTATGTTGTGAGTATGGCTTTTTACGGCAGTAGTGACTGTCACCCCGTTATTGGCGGGTTGTAGAGCACTGCTTTTCTGGATACCGAATACCAAAAATAACAGGCATAGCATTAATAGTTTGATGTATGCTGCCATAATTGGCGGCAAATGTATGGATTAATACGGATCTTTACTTCGGGTGGCTTTGCTTTTTCTCGGGTTATTAATCATTTTTAATAATAGAAGATTGAACCGTCCAAAGGAGCTGACCGACAGTGGGGCCATTAGTCACCTTGGATGGTTCAGTCTGCGGAGTTTGATTTATACTTTTAGTTTAATCTTAGCTTTGACCAGTAATCCTGTGATACCGACAATAATCAGTGAGAATATGGCCGATTTCATTAATCCCGGTATGCCGCTGCCCAATGCGGTGGGGTAGTGTAATCCAAGTAGTTGTTGCATTGCATACCAGATATATGGAATGATATAGCAGGTAAGGGTTGCGGTTCCTGCCGGTTTGATAATATCGAACCAGCCGGTTTTGCCTTTTATGTCAGTCAGCCAATAGAAGAAGCCGAATGACGGGAAGAAAGCTGCCGTACAGAAGAAGAACCAGCTTGGAGTGGCTTGTATCTTTGAGATAATCCAGAAAGGATGTGAGGCAAAGCCGGCTGCCAGCATAAGGAGGCCCAGACCGCATAATATCCCTATAAACTTTCCGGGGCGTTCGGGGCTGGCATATTTCTGCATCAATAGTGAAGTTAGCATGCCCGATATTCCGAATGCGTGTAATGTCATATCACTTGGTATGAATGGAAGCGGCAGGACGTCTGCATGATTCAGCAATGCCAGGGCGATAAACAGTACCCAGACGAAAAGGTTGCGTACCAGGCTTTCCCGGGTAAATAAATATACAGAGGCACAGATTACATAGGTCCAGCCAATAAGGCCCAGAATTCCCCACCATTTCTGCTGGAAAGGTGCTCCATGAAATCCTTTGTAGAGGATCAGGAAAGTCAACAGTAAAATACCTGCTGTCTTCATTCCCGTATAGAGATATTTTTTTCGGGTGGTTATCGGTTTAGGGTATACTCCCCAGATCAGGAAGAAGCCAATCACCATAATGATAGAGAACCAGGGATGGGAGAGTCCTGCCACTCCTCCGCTGTTTACAGAGAAAAGTCCCATAACAACCAGTGCCACGGTTCGCCAGAAAATATGCATAATCACTTGGAGCGGTGAATCGCCCTTTTGGTATCGGTTTTGTACCGCAAACGAAATAGACATGCCCATGCAGAACAGGAAAGCTGGGAAAATAGTATCGGAGAAGCCCAACATGTCTTCTGTCATTGCTGCGTGTCCAAGCCAATGGGGGATGTTTCTGAGTCCGGGAATATCATTCACAAAAAGCATAAGGAACATGGTGAGTGCACGGAATACATCGACCGCAGCGACTCGTTGGGGGGATGAGGTTTTCATAATGTGTTAAATTAATCAGGGGTTATGCTCACAAAGATAGCGTAAAAATGTTTAAAGTCTGCTGTCTTCCGGCTTATTCCGCTTATCTTTGCCTGAAAACCTAAAAAATTATGATGACATTAAGCCGTATTACGAGTGCTGACGATTCACGTCTGAACCGTTTGATTCCTTTGTACGAGGAGTCTTTTCCCGAAAGTGAGAGAAGAAAAATCGGGCAGTTGAAACGAATGATTGAGAGCCATACCCCCATGTATTTCAATGCTATTGAATGTGATGGAGAGTTGAATGGAATGTTTGTATACTGGGATATGGGTGACTTCTACTATTTGGAACACCTGGCTGTATTCCCGGAAATGCGGAATAAAAAGATAGGGCAGCAGGTGCTTGATTATGTGGCCGGACACCTGAAAGGACTGCGCCTGCTGGAAGTAGAGCCTACGGAAGATGAAATGACTACCCGGCGCGTGAACTATTATCGGCGTAACGGATACAAGGTGCTCGATAAAACCTATGTACAGCCTTCTTATCATGCTATGGAGAACGCCTGTCCACTTTGGATTATGGGAAATGAAGATTCTCCCCGACTGTCTGAACAGGTGGAAAGAATTAAAGAGGAAGTGTATAGGCAGCAGATAGGATGAGGCCTTATAAATGTGTCAAAACTATCGCTGGCTCCACAGAAAAACAGAGATCGAGTAGGTCTCGGTCTTAATTTCTGTGTTAATCTGTGGAGGCAGCGGTGGGTGAAAAGGTCTTTTACTGCCTTTTCGTGTTTTTAAAAGATTGATTTTGCAATTCCCATTTCCAGTCCTCTTAGCTCGGCAAGTCCGCGCAGGCGTCCAATGCAGGAGTATCCCGGATTTGTTTTCTTCTTTAAATCGTCCACCATTTGGTGTCCATGATCCGGACGCATGGGGATAGATACTTTTCTTCTCTGTTGTAATTCAAGGAAAGCTTTCATGACCCGGTACATATCTACGTCTCCTTCCAGGTGGTTGGCTTCGTAGAAATTTCCTTCGGAATCTCGCTGAGTGCTTCGGAAGTGGACAAAATTGATACGATCGCCGAATTGTTTCATCATACCTTCCAGGTCGTTGGCACTGCTTACTCCAAGTGATCCGGTACAGAGACAAAGCCCGTTCGATTCATTAGGCACAGCATCGATCAGTGCCTGAAAATCGGCCGCACAACTCATGATACGCGGTAAACCCAGAATGGGGCAGGGTGGGTCATCCGGATGAATCACCAGCTTTACACCGGCCTCGTCTGCTACCGCAGTCACTTCTTTCAGGAAGTAGATTAAGTGGGCACGTAGCTTATCCGCGTCGATACCTTTGTAACGATTCAGTTCCTGTTGAAACTGCTCCAGCGTGAAACTCTCTTCCGAACCGGGAAGTCCGGCAATCATATTACGGACAAGGAGTTGTTTCTCCGTTGCGTCCATCTGTTCGAAACGAATTTTTGCTTTGGCTTTTTCTTCATCGGTATAGTCGTTCTCTGCACCCGGTCGTTTCAGTAAGAAAAGATCGAAAGCGATAAAAGCGGCACGTTCAAAACGAAGTGCTTTGGAGCCATCGGGTAGGGTATAGGCAAGATCGGTGCGAGTCCAGTCGAGTACGGGCATAAAATTGTAGGTAACGATATGAATGCCACATTTACCGAGGTTACGTAAGCTCTCTTTGTAGTTTTCGATGTATTTTCTGTAATCGCCTGTCTGGGTTTTGATGTGCTCGTGTACCGGGACACTTTCTACTACCGACCATCGCAGACCGACGGATTCGATCAGTTCCTTTCGTTTCATAATTTCTTCTACAGTCCATACTTCGCCATTAGGGATGTGGTGGAGAGCGTTGACAATTCCCGTAGCTCCGGCTTGTTTAATGTCCCAAAGGCTGACAGGATCATCCGGTCCATACCAGCGCCAGGTTTGTTCGGAAAGAAAGAGTTTACTCTTTGATGAAGTGATATAAGGTTGATTCATAAGTCATTTTTTACTTTTGAAAGTAGGTTTAATCATTCTGTTTGTTTTACCTCTGGGGAGGGAAGATGTATGGGAGAGGCCTCTTTACATTGCAAAAGCATTGAATCCGCCGTCCACTATGGCCACAGTGCCCGTTACGAAGCTTGCTGCGTCGCTGATCAGGTATTGTATTGTGCCGCATAACTCTTCAGCGCGTCCCATACGTCCGAATGGGGTTTGGCGGATGACATCCTGTCCCCGTTGAGTATATGTTCCGTCCGGATTGGTTAGTAAAGTGCGGTTCTGCTCTGTCAGGAAGAAACCGGGGGCAATGGCATTTATACGGATTCCTTCACCAAACTTTTTGGCAATTTCTGTGGCCATAAATGCGGTAAAGTTGGAAATGCCTGCTTTGGAAGCCGAATAACCGGCCACACGTGTCAAAGGACGGAAAGCTGCCATTGAGGAGAAATTGACAATAGCTCCACTTTTCTGCTCTGTCATCGGTTTTAGAAATACTTGTGTCGGCAATACGGTACCGGTCAGATTAAGATCCACTACCTTCTGAAATTCATCTATTTTCAGATCGAAGATGTCACTTGCCGGTGCAATCGTAGCTCCCGGCATATTGCCGCCTGCCGCATTGAGCAATGCGTCTACCCGCCCATAAGCTTTCAATATATCTGCCAGGTTCTGTTCAAGGATGTTCCGGTCGAGTACATTGGTTGCCAGGAACAGAGCTTCGCCCCCTTTGGCGCATATTGTTTTTACTATCTCGTTGCCCACTTCGGCTTTACGTCCGAGGATAACGACTTTGGCACCTTCTTCTGTCAGATGGACTGCAATTGTTTTTCCCAATACTCCTGTTCCACCGGTAATGACCACTACCTTATCTTTTACACTAAATAAGTTTGCCATACTATTATATTTTAAGTTTAAACTTCTTCTTCTATAGCTCCGTTATCGCACACGCAGCATGCAAATATAGTTATAAAGTTGATGGAACGGTTCAAAAAAGGAAGGAAATTAATTTCTGCTCGACTCCTTTTATCGGGGATTGGCTATTGTTTGTTGCAGTATTAACAAACTTTCCGGCCCCATATTGAATAAGAGGTCGATGATACTCAGGTTGGGCAGGAACCCGTGGCGGGTTTCGAAAACCTGATAATAAGGTTGGGGAATAAACTCCGGATCGGCTTGGCGGAAATTCTTTTTGGGATGGATGGCTTCCCGGAAGTCTATTTCGTTCGGGGCGAAGTCCGTTTTATATTCGGTGGTTCGTTCCGTATCAGGTTGTATATCTATCAGCTTGCATACAAGCCGGCACAATTCTTCATTGAAATCTGTGAGGAATTCATATTTCTTTTCATAGAAAGGGCGAAAATCGTCTTTATAATATTCAAAAAAAGGGGTGCTGTTATAGGCCGACTCCATTGCATTCCAGTGCAGGTGCCTCCAGTTGCCATGGTCGGAAATCCGGATATCCTTCATCGGACATTTCGGGTTTTCCGGTTTTACGGTAGGAACAGAAAGTGCCAGTTCTCCCTCCGGACCTGCAATAGTACAGCGGTTCCGGTAAGTCTGTTTCATGTAATGATCGTGCTGCTCGATGAATATTTTATCGTAATTCAACAGTTTACTATAATATTCTATGGGTGCCAGGTAGGCAGAAGAGAGATAAGCGACTTTCATGGGTGGTTGATACTTTATGATTACTTGGTTGCTGATATATAATTTGTGGTTTGTGGGACTGACTACTTCACCGGTTGGAAGAATCGGTTCCAGCGGTATCCGTTGAAGATTCCCGTATGGTCTTTCTTTGAGAACCAGATTCGTGAAGCTTTCCCAATGACATGATCTTGTGGCACAAAGCCGAACAAGCGGGAATCGGAGAGATTTACCGAGTTATTGGAAGCCATCCAGTAATAATCTTTGGTAAAATAGCAATGCTGTGAAGGGCGACCTTCGATGTAGAGCGTATCGTTCCGGATTTCCGCTTGTTTGCCTTCATGCAACACCAGCGTATTCCGCAACAGGGTCCTGTTCCACGGATAAACTCTGACGGCCTTTCCTTTGCCCGGGATGATGAGCGGTTTAGTCTCTTCCTGCCGGCTTTGGCTCAGAGGTTGTATCCAGCTTTTTCCGTTCATCGCCTGTTCAAGCAGATAATATTCGTAACGGCTGAAGCTTCGTACATTCTTGCCTTCATGCTGTCCCATCAGTTCGTTGGAGCCGATGGAAAGAATGGAAAGTAGTGAGTCTAACTGCTGTTCCTTGGTCTGTGGATAAGTGTAGAGTTGTTTCCGGTCCGGTCCGAGTTGTGTGTTGCGGTCTACTACATTGAATAGTGAATCGATAAGCAAAGTATCTCCCGGTACACCGATACACCGGCTAATATAGATTTCTCTCCGGTCGATGACCGGTTCTTTGATAGCCGCGGGATTATTGAATACGACGATGTCGTCTTTATCAATGCGCCTTGGATTCCAGCGGTGGTAGGAGAACAGTGACATATAAGGTGCCCGAAGTCCGTAGCTCCACTTATTGACCAGAATACGTTCGCCTTGGAAAAGGGAGTTCTCCATGCCCGATGAAGGTATCAGGCATGAGGTAAAAGCAAAGCCGCGGAGCAATAATACGATAACTATTGCTCCGGCAAATGCTATAATCCATTTAAATCCCTTTCTCATTACTACTTAGTCTACCCACTTAAAGATGCGGTTCCAACGGATTTTACCGTCAAACCAGCCACGGTCTTTATCCAATGACAGCCATACGACGATCGGTTTACCTACTACGTGGTCTTCGGGTACGAATCCCCAATAACGGGAATCAGCCGAATTATGCCGGTTATCACCCATCATCCAGTAATAATCCAGCTGGAAAGTATACTGGTCTGTCTTCACACCGTTAATGTAGATTCCGTCTTCTTTCTGTTCCAGTTTATTGCCTTCGTAGGCAGTGATACAACGTTCGTAGATAGGCAGATTATCCGGAGTCAGCGTGATAGTGGCTCCCTTTGCCGGAATCCAGATAGGGCCGTAATTACTGCGGTTCCAGTGAGTATATAAATTCAGAGGATACATGTCTCCGGCATAATCTTCCGGCTCTATCACGATTTTGCTGATCAACTTTTTGTTGGCGGACAGAGTATCATACATTTTTTTTGTGAGCGGAAGGTGATATACAGGATTCAGCCTGCCTTGGGCGTTTCGTCCATCCATTCCTAACTCAACCAACCCTTCTTCATAACCTGCTCCTTCGGGAGTTAATCCCTGGTCGGCTTTACTGATCCCCAGTTCGCGGAACATCTCTTCTGTGATATACGGACCCGTAGTTTGCACAAAGTAGTTGAATTGCAGGTTCTCAGGGTTTTCTATTGCCTTCCCGTCAATCATCACCTGACCGTTGATAATTTGGAGTGTATCGCCCGGCAGCCCTACACAACGTTTTACGTAATTCTCCCGGCGGTCCACCGGACGGGTGACAACTTTGCCATACCGTTGGGGATTGGACATTATTTCTTTTCGTCCGGCATTGTAATATAAATCGTATACTGTTTTCTGTTGTTCCCGGGTCAGACTGTCCATATTGATCGGATTCGGATAAATCTGCTTCCCGATGTTGTATGCCAGTGTATAAAAGTCGGCATCCGGAAAGTTCAGCGCAACAGTGTCTCCTGCAGGGAAGTTAAACACTACAATATCGTTCAGTTTTACTTTACCGAACCCGGGCACACGTTTGTATTTCCACTGAGGCCACTCAATGTACGACTTGGTGTTCAGTATCGGCAGTGTATGCTGTGCCAATGGCATCGATAGCGGAGTATTCGGTACACGGGGACCATAGCTCATCTTGCTTACATACAGGAAGTCTCCCACCAGCAATGATTTTTCCAGTGAGGAGGATGGGATCTGATAATTCTGAAAGATATAGATGTTCACGAAATATACTGCCACCAAAGCGAAAACGATGGCATCTACCCAACTCATTACGCTTCGGACAGTCGGGTTCTTTGACTTCTTCCAGAATGACCAGGGGATTTTCTTGGTAATGTAAACATCGAAAATAAAAGGAACCACAATCAGTCCCCACCAGCTTTTCACCCAGATCAGAAAGATCAGATAAAGAAGAATGGCAATGGAACACTTTATCCATTGAGTACGTGTTGCTTTTCTCATGATGTTAGTCTTTTAAGAATGGGAATAAATCGCTCATACCCAGATAGCCTTCATGGGTTGCTGTGTATTCTGCGGCAAGTACCGCACCCAAAGCAAAACCTCCCCGGTTTTTGGCATCGTGGGTGATGGAGATACTGTCCGCCTCCGAATCGTAACGGATGGTGTGGATACCGAATACTTCGCCTTCACGGATGGAGTGAATCGGCAACTCGTTCGCTGAGTGTGCTTCCTCTTTTACCCAAACGTTTTTACGTTCCATGTTTTCAAGAATACCTTCTGCCAGCGTGATGGCCGTTCCGCTTGGTGCATCGAGCTTGTGCACGTGGTGGGTTTCACTCATGGTCACGTCATATGCTGGGAACTGGTTCATTATTTTAGCCAGATACTTATTGACTGCCGAGAAGATGGCTACGCCCAGGCTGAAATTGGATGACCAGAACAGGGTTTTTCCACCTTTGCTGCATAGTTCCTTTACTTCATCGCCGTGCTCTGCCATCCATCCGGTACTGCCCGAAACTAACTTTACACCTGCTTTGAAAGCTCTCATATAATTGCTGTAGGCTACCATGGGATTAGTGAACTCAATAGCCACATCTGCCGATTTAAACGCTTCGGATTCGAAATCATCCTGATTATTGATGTCGATAATGCTGACAATTTCGTGTCCGCGACTGAGGGCTACTTTTTCGATTTCCCTGCCCATTTTTCCGTAACCTATTAATGCTATTTTCATTGTTTTACTGACTTTATAGACTTTATATCCAAAATATTAGTCGCAAAGATAGGATTTTTATTACATTTGTCGAGCACATTAACGTCTTGTTAACAATGGAACACCTCCTACACTATGTGTGGAAACACAAAATCTTTCCTCTTCATGAACTGCAAACAACCACCGGGCTGCCTGTTGAAGTGATTGATACGGGACTGCCGAATCCTAATGCAGGCCCCGATTTTTTTAATGCCAAACTAAAGATTGACGGTACGCTTTGGGTAGGTAATGTCGAAATACATGCAGTCTCTTCCGATTGGTTCCGTCACGGGCATGATCATGATATAGCCTATGACTCAGTGATTTTACACATTGCCACGGAAATAGATTGTGAGATATACCGCACCAATGGCGAACCTGTCCCGCAACTCCGGTTGGCCTGTCCCCGCCGGGTGAAGGAACATTATGACGAGCTTTGCCGGGCAGACGTACATCCACCTTGCTATTCGATCTTGGAAACTCTTTCCAAACTAACGGTTCATTCCTGGCTGACAGCTTTACAGACCGAGCGTTTCGATCAGAAGAACCAGACCATATCCCGGCGGCTTCAGCGCTGCAACCAACATTGGGAGGACGCCTTTTTCATCACGCTGGCACGTAATTTTGGTTTCGGACTGAATGGAGATGCTTTTGAAGCCTGGGCGAATCTGCTTCCGTTCCGCTCCATCGATAAGCATCGTGACGACCTGACACAAGTGGAGGCTTTCTTCTTTGGACAGGCCGGTTTGCTGGAGGGAGAACCTGTTGACGATTATTTCAGTTGGATGCAGAAGGAATTCCGTTATCTGCAACATAAGTTTGAACTTCCGCCGGTGATGAATGCTTCTTTGTGGCGTTTTCTCCGTCTTCGTCCCGGCAATTTTCCACATGTGAGGCTGGCACAACTGGCTTCCCTATATTACAAAGAGCGTTCCCTGTTTTCACGTGTCATGGAAGCGCAAACCCTGAAAGAGTTAAAGTCGATCTTCTCCGGTCATACTTCTGCTTATTGGGAGGAGCACTTCATGTTTGGCAGGACCTCTCCCCGGAAGGAGAAAAGCATCGGTTCCGGTGCAAGGGAACTGATCATTATCAATACGGTCATACCTTTTCTGTATGCTTACGGTTTGCATAAGGCAGACGAAAGGTTGTGTGAACGCGCAGCTTCATTGCTTGAAGAGTTGAAAGCTGAAAACAACTACGTCACCCGCATGTGGAGCGAAGCCGGAATTCCTGTCCGGACAGCAGCGGACAGTCAGGCGTTGTTACAGTTACAGAAGGAATATTGCGACAAGAAGAAATGTCTTTATTGCCGCTTCGGATATGAATACCTGAAACATAAATAATTCTGTCCTTCCCGATTGGATATTAGGAAGATATATTATCTTTGCCCGCTGAAAATGCGGGGTGGGATTCCCCGTCTTAATAACCCATTCATTATGAAAGTGAAAAGATTTGTGCTTTGTCTGTTTATGCTTACCCTGATGGGAGGCATTTGCTTTATTTCCTGTGGAAATACTTCGAAAGCGAAGGCAGAGAGTGCCGCTACTGCGGAAACGGCTGATGAACCTTTCCAGACGTTTCTGAAGAAGTTCACCTCAAGTGCTTCTTTCCAGTATACCCGTGTGAAGTTTCCGTTAAAAACTCCCATCACTCTGATGACGGACGATGGAAATAGCGAGAAAACCTTCCCCTTTACACAAGAGAAATGGCCGTTGCTGGATGGCGAGACTCTAAAAGAGGAACGCATTACCCAGGAGGAAGGAGGAATCTATGTTTCTAAATTTACGGTGAACGAACCTACCCATAAAGAGTTTGAAGCTGGGTATGAGGAGTCGGAAGTTGACTTACGTGTGATATTCGACTTGATTGACGGTAAATGGTATGTAACCGATTGCTATACCGGGTGGTATGGATACGATCTGCCGATTGACGATCTGAATGAAACTGTGAAGCAGGTGAAAGAAGAGAATCAGACTTTTAAAGAATTGCATCCATAGAGAATCTGGTATCAGGGGGAGGATCACTCAGGGACTCCCTCTCTTTTAAAGAAAAGATAGGTTACTGCTCCAAGATATGCAAGTCGACTAACATCGCCGTGTACTGGTCAAGATTTTACGTACCGGAGTAAATGGTTTTACGTACCGAGGTAAATGGCTTTACATGCCGACGTAAAAGCCTTTACATGTCGGGGTAAATGCTTTTACATCGAAAGGAAAATACAGGTAAATATAATTTGCTGACTATCAGTGATAATGAAACGGATGCCAAACTACGCATTGTCCGGATGAACTTTCTGTCAGAATGCCGAACGGACGGCAATGTTGTATTTGGTGAGCGTAGTGCTTTTATGGATAGCTTTCCAACTTTTCCGGTCGATCTGTGGAGCCAGATACTCCCAGAATGTTTTCATCTTGGTTACCAGTTGCGCTTCGCCACCTTGTATCTGCTCTTCATAATGAAGGAAAACGGCTGTGTGCAGTGCCTTAAGCTTTTCATGCCACTCTTCGGGAGAAAGCTTTCTGCCTTCTTTGTACTCCCAGCCTAATGCAGGGTTTGTCAGTAATCCGCGTCCGATCATCACTCCGGCAAGGCTTGGGAACTTGTCGGTAATGCGGTGGATGTCTGTTACGGTCAGGATATCTCCATTATAGACTACGGGATGTCTGCATGCTTCGTAGAAAGAGGTAAATCCCTCCATGTCTACCTCGCCTTTGTATTGCTGGATGCCCAACCGGGGATGGAGGGTGATTTCGGTCAGGGGAGCAGCGTTAAGCAACGGTATCAGTGACAGGCATTCATCCGGTTTTTCCCATCCCAGACGCATCTTTACCGAAAAGCGTATGTCGGGAAATTGTTCCGTTTGTTTTAGCAATGCCTCCACCTTGTCGGGATAAGGTAGCATGCCGGACCCGCATTGTCGTTTTGCCAACATCGGGAAAGGACAGCCGAGATTGATGTCTATCTCCCGATAGCCCTGTTCGATGAAGAGGGCGATCATACGCTCTGTTTTATCCGCTTCGGAGGCTATGAGTTGCGGGATAAGGCGGGCCACCCGGTTGTTTTCGGGTAGAATGTCCCGAACGTCTTTGTGGCGGAACTCTCCCCGGTCTACTCGTACAAAAGGAGTATGATAGACATCTATGCCGCCGAAAACGGCGGCATGGGCATTACGATAGGCTGCCTCGGTATATCCCTGAAGCGGAGCGAAGTGGATAGGTAATGTATTATTCATCTGTTTTTAAAACATAAACATGGCTACACCTACGATACGGTTGTTACCGATGGAATGCGTATCGATGATTTTGCCGTTTTTAAGATTCAGTGAACCGTAAGCAGCGGAAGTATAGGTATATTCCACTCCAAACTTCCAGTGATTGACGTTGTATGTCAGTTCGGCTCCGGCAGTTACTACCTGGTCTACATTGGTTCCTGTTCCGTACAGTTGACCGGATGCTAAAGCATCACTTGTCCCCAGATTCTTGACATATCCCAGGAAGATGCCCGGTTTCCATTTTTGTCCGTATACAACGTTCAGCCATGAACTGGATACCCGGATCGGTGTATATTTCTGTTCTCCGGTCTGCTTATCGATCGATTTGATTCCGAATCCACCGAGCATCGAAGTTTGTGTCAGATTAGAGCCCAATACGGTTTTGGCCCCTACAAACCAGTCTTTATTGCTGTATTTTACATGTCCTTCATAAGATAAAGTGGTGATGCGTTCGTTCACTTTATAAACTTTATCATCTATTTTAGATTCTGTACGGGGTTTCAGGGAGAGAAGTTCTATGCCTGCCCCGGCTATCCATCCGTTGGCTTTATAATCGAGTCCCAGATAGAATTCGGGGACACAGCTGTTCTTTATATAAGCCTGGCTCTTGCCCGCAATGCCTTGCGATAAATACTGCGATTGCCAGATTGCGGCTCCTGTCAGTTGGAATCCCTTATGTGTATAGCGATAGCGAATTTGAGGGGCACGGCTGAATGGCTGGAAAGGTGCACCCACCGAAAGATTCAGTATTTGTGGTGATACGTCACCGAACAGCGGATGCCAGGTTTGGCCGAGTAAGAGAGCTGAACGTCCCCAATCCAGGTTCAGGTAGGCATGGCGTAAGCGGATGGTGGAGTAGGAAGTTCCTGAGCCGCGGAAGTCCACTTCTACTTTGGCAGAAGTCATGGCACGTCCCAATTTAGGGCCGGCTACGTCTATTCCCAGGCGGGTATATAAGGTATAAAAGCTACCGTTGGCAGTTGCGTTCAGGTCCTTGCCGTTTTCATCGAGTACTTCGTCTTTGGGATACATGTAAAACAATCCGTCTACTGTCTCTTCGTTAGCACGGCTGTTGTAATAAAGGTCTGTGCGAATCTGTCCGTAAAACTTATAACTAAAGTCTTTCTTTTGAGCAAAACTGCTTACTGCCATCATCAGGCAGGCAGATAAAATTAGATGCTTCTTCATTTTTTGTGTTATTTGTTAGATACAATGGGGATTTACCCGTTGAAGTTATTATCTTAAATCAATGTAAGATGGTTGTTTCACGCTGCAAAGGTAAGGAAATCATCTGACTGACCATGAAAAAGGATACCCGAAAGTAAACGTTTTCGGAAAAGGTTGTAAAATAGCACCGGATGGAGAATGAAATACTGGAATAAAGTATATATTTTTGCAAGATAAAAATAGAATAGACCATGAAAGTAAAAAAGATCAGTATTGCTAATGTGGAGGTCGATGCACTTCCCGAATTACTGGATAAAGAAAAGATCGGTTTCCAGACTATTGATAATGTGAATTGGGAAGCTTATCCTTATCGTCCGAAAGTGGAGTTCCGTATAGCCCATAGCGATGATGCTGTTTTGTTGCACTTTAATGTGAAAGAGGCCAGTGTGAGGGCTAAGTACGGAGAGGACAACGGGTCTGTGTGGACGGACTCTTGCGTGGAGTTCTTTTCTGTGCCTGCCGGTGACGGTATTTATTATAACATCGAATGCAACTGTATCGGGACGATTCTTATAGGTGCCGGAGCAGAACGTAACGACCGGGAGCGTGCCTCTCAGGAAGTGATGGATCAGGTAAAGCGTTGGGCCAGCCTGGGACGCCAGCCGTTCAATGAACGCATTGAAGAGTGTAACTGGGAAGTGGCGCTGATCATTCCATATACAGCATTCTTTAAACACAATATTACTTCTCTGGACGGAAAAACGATTACTGCGAACTTCTACAAATGTGGAGACGAATTGCAGACCCCGCATTTCCTTTCATGGAATCCGATTAAAATAGAGAAACCGGATTTCCATCGTCCCGATTTCTTCGGTACCTTGGAGTTTGAATAGAATGAACCTGCCTGTGTAAAAGCATGGAAAATAATAAAAGAAAGGTGTAGCCATCCCAGGATGACTACACCTTTTCTTTATCGGCAGATGATTGTGCCTATTTTACGATTCCACGTTTTGACTCCTTGACGAATGCAACGATATTTTCTATCTCTTCGCTCATGGGAACCTGGTCTACAATTTTTTGTACTGCATCCTGCAGGCTGAAATTGCCCTGATAGATCAAACGGTAAGCATTGGCAATATGTCGCAAGACCCTTTCGCTCGTATTTTTATGTTGTTGTAATACTACAGCGTTTACTCCGTGATATTCTACCGGATTTCCGGCCATAATAACATAAGGAGGTACGTCTTTTGATATGCGGCAACCGCTCTGAATCAACGTCCATTGTCCTACATGGCAATATTGATGGAGTGTGACGTTTCCACTCAGGATCACGCAATCGTCCAAGGCACATTCTCCGGCAATTGTAGTACCGATACCGGCTACGCAATTGTCACCGATTTGTACGTCATGACAGACATGAACCTTGTCCATCAGGAAGTTGCCGTTGCCGATCTTTGTGGCGTTTCCGCCGAAAGTGGCCCGGCTGATGACTACATTCTCGCGGATATGATTGTTATCACCGATGATCAGTGAACTTTCTTCTCCTTTGTAATGGAAATCCTGTGGCTCCGCTCCGAGTACGGCGTGTTGATGCACTTTGTTACCTTTTCCCAGCTGCGTACCATTCAGTATGCTGGCATAAGACATAATGATGCAGTCGTCCCCTATTTCGACATTATCTTCAATGTAAGCGAACGGTTGAATGGTGACATTCTTACCGATTTTTGCCCCGGGGGCTATCGATGCTAATGGACTAATCATAATTGTATTGTATTTAAAGTTAATCTTCTCTTCCGCCGCCTAATGCCTGATAAAGGCTTACTACAGCCTGCATCCGGTCGAAAGTATCGTTTACCTGAGATAAACGGGCACTGAGCAAAGATTGTTCGGCCGACAATACCTCCAGATAAGTAGACGTCCCTAATTTAAACAATTCTTTTGTATATTCAGATGCTTTCTCTGATGATTCCACTTGCATTTTGCGGGAAGCCGTTTTTTCGGAAGCACTCTGATACTGGTACAGTGCATTGCTTACTTCACTTCCTGCATTCAGTATACTCTGTTGGAAGGCCAGTTTAGCTTCTTCCTGTTGTGCCTTGGCTATCTTCAGACGGGCGATGTTTGCACCCCGGTAGAACAGCGGCTGAGTAAGTGAACCAAGTACGGAGGCCAGCAGTTTACCCGGGTTGACAATGGCGCTACCGGCACTGTTGGTCCATCCGGCTGACCCACTGATTGTGATCTGCGGATAGAAGGCGGCACGGGCTGAGTTTGCATTGTAATAAGTGCTGGCCAGAGCCATTTCGGCTGCTTTTACATCCGGACGGTTAGAAAGTAGCTGCAAAGGAACACCTACTGAAAACTCTTCCGGCAATTGCTGTTCTTCAAGGACTCCCCGTTGAATAGTCTGCGGCGCCTGTGCCAGCAGCATAGACATGGCATTTTCGGTTTCGCGGATACTCTGCTGAATGGCTGGGATAGAGGCCAATACTTGTGCATAGGCAGCTTTGCTTTGTTCCACTCCGGCAGAGGTCGTGTTGAACATGGCGGCATCCTTCATAGCTTGCATCGTTTCAACATTACGTTTCATGATGTCGGCGGTCTGTTCGGTGATGTCGAGCTGACGGTCGAGCATTAATAGCGTGTAGTATGTATTGGCAATTCCCGAGATGATCTGGGTCTGTACAGCTTGGCGATATGCTTTCGTTTGTAACAATGCTACTTGTGCACCCCGTTTGGCATTCAGCAGTTTGCCGAACAAATCGATCTCCCAACTGGCAGTTGCAGGCAGTGAATAAGTTTTCGTTGCCGCATGTTTGTCGAAACTGCTGATGGTTCCTTGTGGTGACAATCCGAGTGAAGGAGCATAAGCCAAGCGGGCTGACATCAGCGATGCCTGTGCCTCTTTCACTTTCAGTGCGGCAGTCAGCAGGTCAGTATTGTGAGTCAGTCCCTGTTCGATTAACGCTTGTAACTGAGGATCTGTGAAGACCTCTCTCCAAGGCAGATTTCCGAAGTTGGCAGTATCGGATACCAAAGTATCGGCAACAGATACTGTATCCCGGTAAAGCCCGGAAGCTTCTATATCCTTAGGTCTGTCATATGATTTATAGATGTGGCAGCTGCTCAGGAGAGCAGTTGCACACAACATACCTATAATTTGTTTCTTCATATTCTTTTCTTTATTCCTATTTAGCGTATTGTTCAATTTCTGTTTCTGCATCTGTATTATCGATGTCTTCCCATTCGATAGGTTTCACCTTCTCCTGTAAATACTGGAAGAGAACGAACAAAGCAGGAACCACAAATATCTGGCATATCATACCGATAAACATACCGCCTACCGCAGCTGTACCCAAAGCACGGTTACCATTGGCACCTACTCCCATGGCAAGCATCAACGGAATCAAACCTACTACCATTGCTAAAGAGGTCATCAGAATAGGACGGAGACGTGCACCTGCTCCCAATACGGCAGCCCAGGTGATGCTCATACCCATCTTACGACGGTCGAGGGCAAATTCGACAATCAGGATCGCATTCTTTGCTAACAAACCTATCAACATAATCAATGCAATCTGCATATAAATGTTGTTGGTAGCTGCTCCTAAAATAGGGATGATATTATTGGCCAATCCCATCAGGTGGGCAAAGATGAAGCTGCCTGCCAGACCGAAAGGAATAGAAAGCAATACAGCCAATGGTAAAATATAACTTTCGTACTGGGCACTCAGCAACAAATAAACGAATACGAAGCAAAGAACGAAGATCATAGCTGTGGAGCTGCCACTGGAGCTTTGTTCTTCGCGGGTCATACCCGAGAATTCATAGCCATATCCTGTAGGTAAAGTCTGTTCGGCTACTTCCTGCATTGCCTGGATGGCTTGACCGGAACTATAGCCGTCAGCGGGAGAACCGTTGATGGTCATAGCGGTAAACATGTTGAATCGCTTGATATTATCCGGTCCGTAGATGCGCTTAATATTCATAAACTGAGTGATAGGCGCCATTTCGTTACCATTGCGTATCTTGATTGACTTCAGCGACTCGAGGTTGGTGCGACTGTTCGGTTCCGCTTGAATCATTACGCGATACATTTTACCGAAGCGGTTGAAGTTTGAAGAATACAAACCACCGTAGTAGCCTTGCAAAGTGGTCAGAATATCGTTAGGTGATAGTCCGGCTTTCTTACAGGCAGCTGCGTCGATGTCTATCATGTATTGCGGGAAGTTCGGATTGAACGATGTTTGCGCTGATTGAATTTCGGGACGGGCCTGCAATTTAGAGATGAAATCCTGAGCCACCTCATAGAATTTGTCAAGGCTACCTCCCGTTTTATCCTGTAGGTTCATCTCAAAACCGTTGGACACACTATAACCCGGAATCATCGGTGGAGCGAATAACAGTACACGGGCGTCTTTAATCACTTCACGAGCTTTGAGGTATAACATGCCCGAAACAAAGTCTGAACGTTCTTTGATGGATCGCTCATCCCAGTTTTTCAGTTTACAAATAAATGAACCGTAGCTGGGTCCCTGTCCTGCTATGAAGCTATAGCCTACAATCATCGTACGGCTGTCGATTGCCGACTCTGAAGCTATCAGGCTGTCTACCTGTTGCATCACCGCTTCGGTACGTTCTTTAGAACTACCCGGGGGCATGTCGACAACAGCCATGATGGTACCTGTATCTTCATTCGGAACCAAACCGGTCGGGGTGATATTCATCAGGAAAATCATCAGGGCAAAGCCGGCTACTACCGCACTGATTGTAAGCCAAGGTTTCTGGATGAAGAATAGTACCCTTTTCTTATATTTTTTCAAAATCGTATCGTATGCCGCATTGAATGAAGCATGGAAGCGTTTGGCAAGCGTCACTTTTTCTTTTTTGTTCGGATCGTGTGGTTTCAGTAGGATGGCACACAGTGCAGGACTCAATGTCAAAGCATTCAAGGCCGAAAGTGCAATAGCGATAGCCATTGTCAGACCGAACTGGCGATAGAATGTACCGGAAGTACCGGGCATGAAACTTACCGGAATAAATACAGACATCATTACCAATGTGATAGAAACGATGGCACCTCCCAATTCATTCATGGCGTCGATGGAAGCCAGACGGGCTGATTTATAGCCTTGGTCAAGTTTTGCATGGACGCCTTCCACGACGACGATCGCATCATCGACCACAATCGCTATGGCAAGTACCATGGCACATAGTGTCAGAAGGTTGATACTGAACCCAATCAGATATAAGACAAAGAACGTACCGATCAATGCAACCGGGATGGCGATAGCAGGAATCAATGTAGAGCGTAGATCCTGCAGGAAAATGTATACCACAATGAATACAAGAATAAATGCCTCGATCAATGTCTTGACTACCTCATGAATAGAGGCGAACAAGAAGTCATTGGCATTCTGTGATACATTTACTTTGACGCCCGGTGGGAAGGTAGAAGCTGACTTATCCAGTAAGGCGAGGATGTCGTTGATAATAGCTGTCGCATTCGAACCGGCTGTCTGGAATACGATGATGGTTACTGCCGGATGCCCGTTCACTTTATTGGTAAATCCGTAAGTCAGACGTCCCAATTCTACACTGGCGATGTCTTTCAGTCGAAGTACCTGTCCGTCTTCAGTAGCACGGATTACAATATTCTCAAATTCTTCTTGACTTTGCAGGCGCCCCTTGTATCTCAGAGTATATTGAAAAGTCTGGTTACCCTCTTCACCGAATGCTCCCGGAGCAGCCTCAATGTTCTGTTCGGCCAACGCTGCGGAAACATCGGTAGGCATCAGGTGATATTGGGCCATGATATCCGGTTTCAGCCAGATACGCATTGAATAGTCTGCACCAAGCACCATGGCGTCACCTACACCCGGTACGCGCTGCACTTCCGGCACCAGATTGATCTTGGCATAATTTTCCAGAAATTCGTTATCGTATTTGTCGTCGGAACTATATAAAGAGAATACCAGCAACATACTGGTCTGCCGTTTTGAAGTGATGACGCCTACTTTGGTTACTTCGGCGGGCAGCAGACCTTGTGCTTTGGCTACACGGTTTTGAACGTTTACCGCGGCCATATCCGGATCGGTGCCTTGTTTAAAGTATACGTCAATACGGGCTTCACCGGTATTGGTTGCTGTGGAACTCATGTACATCATGTTTTCCACACCGTTGATTTGCTCCTCCAGCGGGGCGACTACACTGTTTAATACCGTTTGTGCATTAGCACCCTGATAAGTGGTCGAAACGCTTACCGTAGGTGGGGCAATATCCGGATATTGGGAAATAGGCAGCGAAATCAAGCCCAGAATACCCAAGATTACTATAACGATGGAGATCACCGTAGATAGTACCGGACGATTAATAAATCTATCTAGTTTCATATTTAACTTGCTATGCTGATTTTATTTTCCTTGTTTTTTCTCTTCAAGTGCTTGTTGGAAGTTGGCTTTAGCCTGTTCCGGAGTAACTGGTTTGATTGCTTGTCCGTCTTTCAGGGTGCTGGCATTATCCAAGACCACTTTTTCACCGGCTTTCAAGCCGGAAGTCACTACGTAATCGTGTCCGTTATCCACATTGAAAACATTTATTTCAGTCATCTTTACAGTATTGTCCGGCTGCAACACGAAAGCAAATTTCTTGTCTTGTATTTCCGTTGTAGCTTTTTGCGGAATAACAATTGCATTTTCCAGATGATAGGGTACGATCAGGTTGGCCATACCACCGCTTCTCAGCAAATGTTCTTTGTTAGGGAAAGTGGCCCGAATACTTACTGCTCCGGTATTTTGGTTGATGACACCACTAATGGTGGACATTTTACCTTTATCGGCGTAGGTGGTTCCGTCCGATAGTTCAAGCCCTACCTCCGGATAAGACTCTACAGCTGAAATCTGAGAACCGTCTTTACGTACCAGTGCCAATAGATCTTTTTCAGTCAGTGAAGAGTAGACATACATTTCGTTAATGTCCGAAACGATGGTCAGCGGAGTTTGGATAGAAGGGCTGACAAGGCTTCCCAGACGATAAGGAATTGTGTTGACAATACCATCTGAAGGGCTTTTTACATTGGTGAAGGTTAAATTTTGTTCTGCACTTATCAGTTGTGCCTGTGCGGAAGCCAGTTGTGCTTTGGCAGATGCCAGAGAGTTTTCTGCCATCGCCAGGTCGTAATCACTGATGATATTCTTTTTATTTAATTCACGTTTGTTGTTCACTGTGATTTCTTGTGTGTTCACTCCGGCTTTTGCAGTAGCTACAGCTGCTTTGGCCGAACGGACAGCGGCTTCATATTGTACCGGGTCGATGATGAACAATATCTGTCCTTTGCGTACCATAGAACCTTCGTCTACGCAAACTTTTGTGATGAATCCCGATACTTGCGGACGGATTTCTACGTCTTGTTTACCTTTGATAGTGGCCGGATAGGAACTCTTCAGATTTACTGTAGTGGGTTGCAGCACCTGTACTGCGCATTCCGGGGTTCCCCCGCTCAGGTCAAATCCCTTTTTGCCGCAACTCGACAGGAGGGCTAAACAAAATGCAAATAAAACAATTTTACTTTTCATACCTTCTTTATATTCAATTTATAATGATGTCCATTTTGTGGTAATGTGATTTATCGTGCTAACCCTTCAATGATAAGGGAGAGAAAACCGAATGTACTTAATCAGTTTTCTGCGCAAAAGTACTCTTTTTTCCATCTTGATGTTCTTTGAATAGCTGTTTTTTAACTATGTTTTTCTCTAATTAATATAGGTGTTGCGTAAAAAGCTGTCAAAAGGTATCTGTCATTCTCGTTGGAAAGACTGCATAAGTGGAGCGGGAGAAGGTATATATAAAAACAGTGATCCGGAACACTCCGGATCACTGTTTGATTGTTGCTTTGAGGAGTTTCTTTTTAATTCCTTACATGTTGACTTTATGACGTACAGGTGTCAGGATGAAACTGAATTCATAATCCTGATAAGGTACGCGGTACTTTTCAAGCGGAAGTGTTCCCCAACTGTTGACACATCCTAATCCCATCTGCACCTTGTCAATGCACAGATTGGTGAAAGGAGCTTTCGGCACTTCAGGAGAGTGACGTTGGTCTTTCTGTGCTCCGTCATCCAAAGATTCGATGCTGTAGTTCAGGGCAGAAGCAGAGAAAGGAGTATCGCCTACGAACTGCAAGCCGTTTCCGCTGACGTTCAATACTCTCCACCAACGTAAATCGGTCTTGGTTCCGGTTTCCTGCGGTCGGATATATGGATAGAATTGTTCGGCAACTGTCTGGCGATATTTGCCAAGCATGGTAGAGTGATTACGGTCGGCGTAATTTTCTATCGGACCGCGGCCATAATATTCTACTTCATTAAAGTTCTCGGGCATTTGCATTTGCATGCCAAAGCGGAACATATCAGAAACTTTCTCTTCTTTGCCGGCTTCCATCTTTTGAGTTACTTTGATGGCGCCTTCATTGTTGATGACGTAAGTCAGGAACAGTTTACCCTTTACGGCTTTCATGTCATATTCTGCCTGAATAACCGCCTGCTCGTTTTCAATATTCTGTTTCAGAGAAGTTAACTTCAGTCCCGGATTTTTCCATACGGCATACCGGTGCTGCAATCCTGCCCCATAGTCGTTGTCGGTAGGAGCACGCCAGAAGTTGGGAGTCAGTTGGGCTCCCTGATTCAATAACTGTATGCCGTCTGCTTCGTAGCGAGAAAGATAGCCATTGTGTTTATTGAATTCAATAATGAAGTTTTCACCTTCTACAATCAGGTAGTTATGATCGTTATCTTTGATAACCGGTACATGAACGGCAATGTTAGATGCCTTCCGGTTCTTTAATTCCGGAGTTTGGGCTTTGTACGGACGGATGGTCAACTGGTCATATGCCACTGTACTTCCTGCCGGCATCAATGTTTCGGCGGATTTCAGTTTGTAAGCTACGTTGAGTAGCAGTTCTTTGCATGGGCAGATATTTTCCGTATTCAGATTCAGTTTAAGGGTAGCTGTTTGCTGTGGAGCCACGTTCAGGTCCTGAATCACTCCGGCTTGCATTACTTCGCCGTCTGCCAGTAATTGCCACTCCATATAGTATGCAGACAAGTCGCGGAAGAAGTTTTCATTATATACTTTTATTTCTCCTTTTGCAAGGTCTGCGGGAGTGGTCCAGATGGACTGATAGAAATATCCTACTTCATGGGCATGCGGATTCGGACGGCGGTCGGGACTGATCAAACCGTTATTATTAAAGTTATTGTCCGAAGCGTCATATTTATTGAAATCGCCGCCGTATCCGTAAATATCTACACCGTCTTTATTCTTCCAGTGGTTGGCTTGGTCAACAAAGTCCCAGATGAATCCGCCCTGGTATTTCGGATATTTACGTATCAGATCCCAATATTCTTTGAAACCACCCTGTGAGTTACCCATGGCGTGGGCATATTCGCACTGAATCAGGGGCTTGTCTATGTTGCCTTCACAATATTTCTTGCAGGCATCATAATCGTAATACATCGGGCAGAAAATGTCTGTGAACTGATTGGTGCCTGCCTGTTCGTATTGTACGGCACGCGTTTTGTCTTCATTCTTGATCCATGTGTAGCATTGTTCGAAGTTCGGACCGTATCCGGCTTCGTTCCCTAAAGACCAGAAGATGATGGAAGGATGGTTATACCCTCTTTGTACGTTGCGTTGGTTACGTTCCAGATGTGCTTTTTTATAAGATGGATTTTTGGCAAGCGTCTCTTTGCCATATCCCATTCCGTGTGATTCTACATTGGCTTCCGCCACTACGTAAATGCCGTATTGGTCACAAAGGTCGTACCACAGATTGTCGTCCGGATAGTGACAGGTACGCACGGCATTGATGTTCAGCTGTTTCATTCGTAAGATGTCTTGCAGCATGCGCTCACGTGAAACAACATATCCGCCGTCCGGATCTATTTCATGACGGTCGGCGCCTTTGAAAAGCACCGGCTGACCGTTTACCAGGATTTGTCCGCCTTTCAGTTCTATTTTGCGGAAACCTATTTTGACCGGGATCACTTCCAAGGTGGTATTGTTACCACTTTTCAATGTTGCAGTCAATGTGTATAAATTGGGTGTTTCTGCGGTCCATTTTGCGGGATTGTCTACGTTCATGCCAACAGACTTTTTACCGTTTCCGCTAACTTGGGCTGTGGCTACGTTTTTCCCTGTCGGGTCTGCCAGATTCAGTTCTACCGTTCCGCTTCCGTTCAGGTTGAGTGCTATATCCAGTGTACCGTTTGTATAATTGGCGTCCAAATCAGGCGTTACACGAATGTCCTGAATATATTTCTTATTGCGGCTGTATAGGTAGCAGTCACGTCCTACTCCGGAGTAGCGGAAAAAGTCCTGATCCTCCAGATATGTTCCATCACACCAGCGGAATACTTGGAAAGCGATCAGGTTTTTACCGGGTTTCAGGTAATTGGTCAGGTTAAATTCGGCTTCCAGCTTACTGTCCTCGCTATAGCCTACATATTTACCGTTGACCCATAAATACATATTTGAGGTTACCGAGCCGAAGTGAGCGAATATCTCTTTTCCTGACCATTCGGCAGGGATGATGATCTCTTTCCGGTATGAACCTACATGATTGTTTTCTATGGGTACAAAAGGCGGATTGTTTTTGTATTGGTTTCTCCAGGCATAACCTACATTCACATAAATAGGATCACCGTAACCGTTCATTTCCCATACACCGGGAACTTTCATTTGTCCCCATCCTTTGTCGTTATAGTCAGTCCGGTAGAAATCGGTCGGACGTGCATCGGCATCTTTCACCCAGTTGAAGTTCCAGATTCCGTTCAGGGTTAAAAAGTTACTTGAGTTTTCTTTGTCAGCTTTCGCTGCTTCTTCACTTGAAGAGTAAGCAAAGTAATTGGTGTGCATCGGTGCACGGTTTACCGCATTAATTTCGGGGTTTTTCCATTCGTCATGTTGAGCCATGGTTGCGAGGCTACATATCGCCAGGCAGCAAGTCAGCAGTTGTCTTTTCATGGGGTTAATCTTATTAGGTTTGTAAATTGTTGGTCAAAGATACGTTTTTTGTCTTGTCAAGCAGACTCTTTTTGAATAAATTAGTGTAAAGTATAGCATTAATTAATGGATAAGGTTTATTTTTGCAGCATGTTAAAAGACAGTATACATAGAAAAAAACGATTCATCCGTAGTCTGTTGGGCGTCGCTATTTTGATGGCTACTCTTTATTCCTGTGCCAGTATGGGGCGTCCGGATGGAGGACCTTTTGATGAAACGCCACCCCGCTTCATCGGCAGTGCGCCGGCAGCAGGAGCTGTAAATAATAAAAAGTCAAAGATTGTTCTTGATTTCGATGAGTTCATTAAGCTCGAGAAGGCTAATGAAAAGGTAGTGGTTTCGCCCCCCCAGTTGCAACAACCCGAAATAAAACCCGGAGGAAAGCGGATCACCGTAAATCTTCTCGACTCTTTAAAACCCAATACAACTTATACTATCGATTTCTCCGATGCCATTGTTGATAACAATGAAGGTAACCCGCTTGGTAACTTTGCGTTTACGTTCTCTACGGGAGCTTCCATTGATACGATGGAGGTGTCGGGCACATTACTTGAGGCTTCCGATCTGGAGCCTATAAAAGGTATGTTAGTGGGGCTTCATTCCAACCTGAATGACTCGGCTTTTACCAAATTACCTTTTGATCGTGTGGCTCGCACCGATAGTCGTGGGCATTTTACGATTCGTGGAGTTGCACCGGGTAAATATCGTATTTTCGGTTTGATGGATGCCGATCAGAACTTTTTCTATAATCAGAAAGCCGAAGCTGTAGCTTTCAATGATTCATTGATTATTCCCCGCTTTGAAGAGAGGATACGTCAGGATACCACATGGGTCGACTCACTGACTATCGATACTATTGTTGAACAGAAGTATACTTATTACCTGCCCGATAATATTGTGCTCCGTTCGTTCAAAACACCTTCTGTTTCACAATATCTGGTTAAGAGTGAACGCCTTACTCCCCAAAAGTTTTCTTTGTATTTTTCGGCTCCGGCGGACTCTTTACCTGTACTGAAAGGACTGAACTTCGATGAAAAGGACGCTTTTATTATAGAAAAAACATTCCGTAACGATACTATCCATTATTGGATACGCGACTCGTTGCTCTATAAGCAGGATACACTTACGTTGAGTCTGAACTATTTGTACACAGATACGTTAAATCAGTTGGTCCCACGTACAGATACGCTGAGGTTGGCTGCGAAGAAAGTGAAGAAAGAAGAACCTAAAAAGAAAAAGAAGAAAGACGATGAGCCCGAACCTACCAAGTTTTTGTCGGTAAATACTCACGCGCCTTCATCTATGGACGTATTCGATTATATTACCCTGACTTTCGAAGAACCGGTCGCGCGCTTTGACAGTGCCGCTATCCATCTTCGACAGAAGGTAGATACGATATGGACGGATGTTTCTTTTGAGTTCGAACATGATTCACTGGATGTGCGCCGCTATAATCTCTATTATGACTGGGAACCCGGGGGAGAGTATGAGTTTGCCGTTGACTCTACAGCTTTTCATGGTATTTATGGTTTGTTTACCAATAAAATAAAACAAGCTTTCAAGGTTCGCCAGATCGAAGAATATGGTAACGTGTTCCTCAATATAACCGGAGCAGATTCTATTGCTTTTGTCGAACTGTTGGATAATCAGGATAAAGTGCTTCGACGGCGTCCGGTGATTGACGGGAGGGCGGAGTTCTATTATCTGAATCCCGGCAAATATGGAGCCCGGTTGATTAATGACACCAACGGTAACGGAGTATGGGATCCCGGTGACTACGAAAAGGGTATACAGCCGGAGATGGTATACTACTATCCGCATATCATTGAATTTAAAGCGAACTGGGATGCCACTCAGGACTGGAATGTGACGGCTGTGCCTCTGGATAAGCAAAAGCCGGACGAACTTAAAAAACAGAAACCAGATGAAGACAAGAAGAAAAAGACCCGAGATAGTCAAAATGCTAACCGTAACCGCCGTAACAATTAGGCGGAAAGAGTTGGTATGTCTTATTATTGCTCTGCTTTTTGCTTTCCCATTGTCGGGTAACGCACAATGTGAAGCGAAAAACGATGCGTTTAAATCCGGTGAGCACGTCATGTACGAACTCTATTTCAACTGGAAATTCATCTGGAAGAAAGTAGGCTTGGCCAGTCTGACTACCAATTCCACAACGTATCATTCCGAACCTGCCTATCGGGTCAATCTGCTGGCCATCAGCAGTAAGGAAGCCGATTTCTTTTTTAAGATGCGGGACACCTTAACGAGTGTCATGACGGAGAAACTCGAGCCACGTTATTTCAGGAAAGGTGCCGAAGAAGGAAAACGTTATACTGTTGATGAGGCCCGTTTTTCTTTCCGGAACGGGATGTGCTACGTCAACCAGAAACGGGTGCGTAAAGATGGGAGTGTCACAGAGACAGAGCAAAGCGATACCCGGTGTATTTATGATATGTTGAGTATTCTGGCGCAGGCCCGTTCGTTCGATCCGAAAGATTACACCGTCGGCCAACGTATTCAGTTTCCGATGGCGACAGGGCGTAAGGTAGAAGAGCAGACCCTCATTTACAGGGGTATCAAGAAGATTACTGCCGAAAACGATACGACCTATCGCTGTCTGATATTCTCACTGGTAGAGTACAATAAAAAGGGAAAGGAGAAAGAGGTTATAACGTTTTATGTAACAGACGACCGGAATCATCTTCCGGTACGGTTGGATATGCACCTTAACTTTGGTTCGGCCAAAGCATTCCTGCGGAGTGTCAGCGGTTACCGTCATCCCCAGACCTCTATCATTACAAAGTAAACGGAACTTCGTCTTTTTTTCGGAATACGCTTGACTCAAAGGTGGCTATCAGCCTGCCTTCCTGATCGGTTACATCTATCTGATAGTAACCCGTGCTGCGTCCTGTATAGCGTTCTCGTGCTTCGGCATAAAGCGTGTCGCCCGGTCCGCTGGCCCGTAAGAAGGTGATGTTGGAAGAAAGGGAGAAGGCCAGTGTGCCGTGTGAATTGGCTGCCGCTGCCAGTGCCAGGTCAGCCAAAGTAAAGATGGCACCTCCCTGTGTCCGTTGTCCTGCATTCAGATGTTCGGGCTTGATTTCCAGTTTTGCTTTACTGTATCCTTCCCTTATTTCAATCAACTCTACACCTGCGTTGGTGGCAAAAAGGTCATTTTTAAAGAATTCTTGTGCTGTCATTTTAATATCTGTTCCGATTTATTACAAAAGGACGCGGAGTATACAGAAAAAGTTATCAGTCCTGTTCCCTCCGCGTCCTTTGTGGTGCTTTTAAATAATTTTCTGAGATTTTATTTATTCAGTTTCCACTCAAATCCGTCCTTAGTATCTTTAATTTCGAATCCCAGTGCAGTCAGTTCGTTGCGGATCAGGTCACTCGTAGCCCAGTCTTTGTTAGCTTTTGCTTTCACCCGCTGTTCCAGCAGCATATCGACCACTTTCCCATAAGCGGCTTCACGTCCGTCCGACGAGCCGATTTCTTCTTTCAGGCCCAGGATATCGAAGCAGAATGTATGGAATACTTCTTTCAGTTCTTTCAGGTCATCGGCAGAGATGGTATTGTTTCCGGCAATGATATTATTGATCATCTTGGCTCCGTCAAAGAGATGTGAAATCACAATCGGAGTGTTCAAGTCATCATTCATCGCTTCAAAGCATTTCGTGCGCAAGCTTTTTACGTCGACGTTCGAAGTAGCTGCAGGAGTGATTTTCTCCAAACCATCCACTGCTTCCATCAGTCGGCTCAGTCCTTTTTCTGCTGCCTGTAATGCTTCGTTGCTGAAATCCACCGGACTGCGGTAGTGTGCCTGCAAGATAAAGAATCGTATGGTCATCGGGCTGTAAGCCTGAGTCAGCAATTTGTGTGAGCCGCTGAAGAATTCATCCAGCGTGATGAAGTTTCCGAGACTCTTGCCCATCTTGGTGCCGTTGATGGTGATCATGTTGTTGTGCATCCAGTAGTGAACCATATCGTCACCCTGTGAAGCTACCGACTGTGCGATTTCGCATTCGTGGTGCGGGAAGATAAGGTCCATGCCTCCTCCGTGAATGTCGAAGTGTTCGCCCAGATACTTACGTCCCATGGCTGTACACTCGGCATGCCAGCCGGGGAAACCGTCACCCCATGGCGAAGGCCAGCGCATGATGTGTTCCGGTTGTGCCCGTTTCCAAAGGGCAAAGTCGGCAGGATTATGTTTTTCTTCCTGTCCGTCCAGTTCGCGGGTTGTATTCAGTACATCGTCCAGATTGCGTCCCGAGAGTTTACCATAATGGTAGTCTTTATTGTATTTGGCTACATCGAAGTATACCGAACCCTGGCTTTCGTATGCATAGCCGGCATCCAGAATCTTTTTTACCAATTCGATCTGCTCGATGATATGTCCCGAGGCATGTGGTTCAATGCTGGGGGGAAGTACGTTCAGTGCCTCCATGGCTTTATGGTACCGGTTCAGGTAGTATTGCACTACTTCCATGGGTTCCAGTTGTTCCAGACGGGCTTTCTTGGCAATTTTATCTTCCCCTTCGTCTGCGTCATGTTCCAGGTGGCCTACGTCGGTGATATTACGCACGTATCGCACTTTATAACCCAACCGGGTGAGATAACGGAAGAGTACGTCGAACGTGATGGCCGGACGGGCATGTCCCAGATGTGCATCGCCATATACCGTCGGTCCGCAGACATACATGCCCACATGTGGAGCGTGCAAAGGCACAAACAGCTCTTTTTTTCTATCTAAAGTGTTGTAAATCGTCAGTTGATGTTCCATAACGTTTGAGATTTATTCTGTTTTAAACCACAAAGTTAGAATAAATAATTTGAATTGGGACGTGTTCTGCCGGATTATTCTCTGTAAGTATATGTGTCTGATGTAAGATCGGGCCACTCATACGAAAAATGCATTCCGATCTTCCATCTTCCACCTTTTTCTGTTTACTTATCTAATTATCAACGAAATGAATGGGTGGAAGATAGCGTTTTCAAGCCGTTTATCTTCCACCTTTATCTTCCATCTTCCACCCATTGTTTTTGATGGATAAGGTATTGATCTGTAATTGTATATAGCGTGTTATCTATCTGTTTATGCCGTTTAAAGCATTTCCTTTTCCTTAGTATCTTTAGTGAAAATGGTCCGGACTTTATCTCGTCCCGCATGCCCGGGCCCATAAGCCCGCATGCCTGTGCCCATGAGCCCGTATACCCGGGCCCACCGGCCCGGGTATACGGGCTGAGATAAGTTTAGTATGATGAATGATAATATACTTATATATAACGCGTTAATATCATGGAGAAATCAACTTGCTTTCTTATTAATTTCTGTGTTTAAACTGTTGTCTCCCCCTTCTCGGGTGCTTTTGTAAAGAACTTGTTTACGACCGCAGCTACACCGTCCTCCTCGTTGCTAAGGGTAATGTAGTCGGCGGCTTTCTTTACTGGTTCCTGTGCATTGCCCATGGCTACACCCAATCCGGCAAATTGAATCATTGAAAGATCGTTGTAGCCGTCGCCTACAGCCACCATCTCTTCCCGGTTCATGTTCAGCTTGTTAAGTAAGACAGATAAAGATTGTGCCTTGTCTATTCCCTGTGGCACCAGTTCGAGGAAGAAGGGCTCCGAGCGGTAAACACTCAGTTGACCTTGCAGTTCTACCGAAAGTTCGGCTTCAATGGGAATCAGACGATGTGGCTCACTCACAATCAAGCACTTAGGAAGCGGCAGACGGATATCTTTCAGAAAATCCTTGGAAGGATATATCTGCATTTTATTGAGGAAAGCCTCTTTCCGGACATACACGTCATCGGGATATTCAGTGATGATATATTGCCGGTCGTAAGTCAGGATAGGGAGTTGGTTGCGTGTGGCGCATTCGTATAGCCGAGGTATCACTTCGTCCGGCAATACATTGGCATAAACGATCTCTCCGGTACTCCAGTCGATAATTTCTCCGCCGTTATAGGAGAGGATAAATCCGCCGAACTCCTTCATGCGCAGTTCGTCGGCCAAGGGTGCAATACCAAAGGTAGGACGTCCCGATGCAAGTATCAGTTTCACACCCTGTTGCTGTACACGTATCAGTGCTTCTCGGTTGCGTGGAGTTATCTCTTTTTTAGCGTTGGTCAGTGTTCCGTCCAAGTCGAGTACGAGGAGTTTGTATTTCATCAGTCGCTTTTGTTTGGGTTTTGAGGGTGCAAAGGTAGTGGTTTTGGGTATATCACCCAAACAGGATGCGAGTAAATAAAGAATTAATGATACGTAGTCTGTTTGATGCGCTTTGATACGTTTATGCTATTGGGGAATTTATTGTCTTGAAATTTTTCTTTATTTTCTTTAAAACCAGAAATAAATACACGATATTTGTATAAATAGAGAATTAGATATGAGGCCGATAAAACTAATTTGGGGTATTGGAGGGATACTATTGGTAGCTTTATTAATAGGTTGTTATTTCTATCAGAGAAGTAATGAGATGATGCGTGTGGAATCAAAAAATCTATTCATACAGGCATTAAAAGGTGAAATGCTGCGAATGGAAAGGGAACTGGATCTACCATGTGTGTCTATGAATGTATCGGGTGCAACGGCTCCTTGGACCAGACTTTCTGTGAAAACTGAGTTTGGTACAAAAGATTATGTTGTAGATGTAAAAAAGGATTTGAAAAATATATCTTCTGATTTTAATGAGCGTTCTTTGCATTCTGTTGTTTGTATGGAGAAGCAGCTTTCTGCTGATACTTTGAATCGGATTTGGGCAGATAGTTTGAGAATGCGGCATATTGTTGCTAAAACCTCTGTACAGGTAGTTACTGTCGATTCAAGTAAATGTATTCGTTCTGAAGGGAGTTGTGACAATGATTGTTTTGTATCGCCCATTTGGATTGCCTATGTCGGGAACGAGTGTGAGGTAGAGGTTGCCGGTTTTTTATCTTCTACTTGTTGGTCGGTGATTCGATACTCTTCTTCTTCATTTGTCCTTATTGTTGGAGTGACTTTTATACTTATTGCTTTTTTCTACTATGTGTATAAGGTGAAAAAACGTTTGTCTGATTCGGAGGTTGAAGAAGAGCTTCTAAAGGAAAGGCTGGAGAAGGAGAGAGAGCGGTATCAAGATTTAGAAGAGAAACGCAGGCAATATGAACAACAATTGAATTTGCTTCAACAAGAAGAAAAAATGCGGATAAGAGAACTGAGTGATCTACGGGAGAAGCATAAACAAAAAGAAGCTCAGATTGAAATATTGTCAGTAGAGAAGAAACGTAGCAAAGAACAGCAAAGTATTCTTGCAAAGGAATGTCAGGAGGGTATGCTCCAAATAACGATGCTTTCCGATAAATTGGAAAAGGAAAAGATAGACCGGGGAGAGCTTCAACAAAAGTTGGCTGCATGCGAACTGCAAATAGCAGAACTGAGAAAAATAAAAGAAATGTTTGGTGAAGAATTAGTCATTTATAAACTCTGTTCAGGGTTGACTTTTGATCCTCGAAATCATATTTTGGATTGTGCCGGAAACCGGATAAAACTGGATGCTCAGGGTAGCCGGCTTTTACTCCTTTTTTTAGAGGCCTCTGAAAATAAACTATCATATGAAGAACTGCTTGAAATGATGTGGGCTGATCGTCGAAAGGATAAGAATCGTTTATGGACGGCTGTTTCTCGTTTGCGTAAAGCTTTAGCGCCTACTCGTGTTATCATAAAAATGGAAAATGAAGGTGGGTATCAGTTGGTGCTGCCTAAGAAGAGTGATGACTTCTCGCAGAGAGAACTCTTTTGATATAAGTTCTGGTAAGGGGGCATTTTATTGATTTTCAACTTGTAAGTTTTAGTAAGGAATGTTTTCTTAATAGACAGAAGAAATCGTCTATATTTGTTATGTGTTACTAAAACAACCGAGTATATGAAAAAGTATTTAAAAGCAATTGGCTGTTTTGCCATTTTCGTATTGGCTGTATTCTCGTATTTCAGAGAGCAATCTTATAAGTTGGATTCTTTGTCATTACAGAATGTTGAAGCATTGGCTGAAGGTGAGGAATATACACATATTTCTTGTATAGGTGTAGGCTCTTTGGATTGTCCTGTTAATCATAGTGGTGTGAAATATATATTTAAAGGATATTAAATATTTAATTGGGTTGGGAAGGGAGTGGAACGATGCATGCTCTGGAAAAGTTTAGAATCGTCCACTCCCGGAAAAACCTTCAAAAGAAAGGAGGTTTATAGGTTACAAAGGTAATGAATTTAAGTAAGAATCAGTAGGTGCATCATTTACTTTTTCTGCGGGTGGGTGATTCCCCGAAAAAGAGACACAAGAAACAACAAAATTATTAACCTCATAAAAAGGTGTGAAAATTATGAGTAAGAAAATCTTCGCGGCCCTGATAGTCGCTGTAGTCGCAACTTTTGCAGGCTACAATATATATCAGTCACAGAAAACAGAGAAAATAGTTTCAGACTTGGTGATGGCTAATGTCGAAGCATTGGCAGGCGATACTGAGGGTGGTGCTACTATCACTTGCTCCCGTACGTGTTCTGATGGAGTAGGACGTTGCTACAAGACCATTGATAAGTGGGGAAACTGTCATTTTGACGGTAGTCAATTATATTCTTGTACCTGTTAACTATTAAGAAGAAGTTATACCAAAAGTTTAGAGTTTCTTCATTTCCTTTTTTAAAATACGGGAGAGGAGATGATTATTACAAATTTCTTGGTATAACTTCCTGCATTGTTAATCTAATCTAATAAAGTTATGAAGAATATCTTGTTACCACTTCTCTTGTTTGTACTTTTTTCATGTAAAAGTACTGGAGATAAAACCGACTGTGAAGTATTACATGT